>Ga0209542_10003111_pt1 | contig 35944 bp, 40 predicted proteins | sample RifCSPhighO2_01_FD_184028 | JGI IMG/M metagenome (GOLD analysis project Ga0209542, IMG submission 184028) | Soil microbial communities from Rifle, Colorado - Rifle CSP2_plank highO2_0.1 (SPAdes) (version 2) | ecosystem: Environmental > Terrestrial > Deep subsurface > Rock core/Sediment ...
ACTGGTTGGGATCGCGTTGGTTGACCGAAGTCTCAAAGGCTTTAGTCTTATCCCAAAACTTTAAGACCTCGTGCTCCAGCTGAGGCAAATTTAAACTCATAGGTTTATCTTAACAAAAAAATCGCCCGGAGGCGATTTGGAGGGCGACGGCAACCGAATCAATCGGTTTACTCACCCTGGGGAATAATTTTAATTGGGTCTTCTGGCTTGGTTAAGTCAACTGCTGTTACCTTGCCGGTTCTTATAGCTTCAGTTAAAGCATCGGCATATCGTTTGACTTGATTTCCGGAGGCAACAAATGAAGGAATTTCCACTTCAAGGCTAACTGGCCTGGCTACAGGAATTGGTTCAGCTACAGGCGTTGGTTTCTTGCCAAATTTTTCTCGTACTCTTGCTATTAAATCTGGAATTGAAAATTCTGGCATAATAATGAATTATACACTTTGCCTACAAGGGCCTACAAGGACAGTCCCTGTAGGCTATCGTCCCTGGCGCAGGAAGGCGGGAATGTCGAGTTCGGTGTCGGTATTGTCTTGAGGCTCCGTAAACTCTTTTTTGTCGTCGCCGGTCTGATCGTTAACGACTGTTTCAAGTGCCGGCTTAGTGGTCGCACGACCGGAAATGTCACGCAGCCGCTGCCGAGTTTCGTCAAAGCCGGTGGCAATCACCGTTATCTTAATTTGATCAACCAAGGCTTCGTCAATCACCGCGCCGAAAATAATCTCGGCGTCGGCGTCGGCGGCTTTGGAAATAATCTCGGCTGCCTGGTTGACTTCGTTCATGGTCAGATCGGCGCCACCGATGATGTTAAACAACATTCCTTTAGCCCCTTCAATCGAAGTTTCTAAAAGCGGCGAGGCAATCGCCGACCGGGCCGCGGTTTGCGCTCGGTTTTCGCCCACCCCCGAACCGATTCCCATTAACGCCGTGCCGGCCCCAGACATGACGGTTTTAACGTCGGCAAAATCAACGTTGATTAAACCGGTCGAAGTAATCAAATCCGAAATCCCCTGGACCCCTTGTGATAAAACGCCGTCGGCCAAACGAAAGGCTTCGATCAAAGTCAGGTTTTTATCAATCACGTCCATCAACCGCTGGTTGGGTACGACGATCAAAGTATCGACTTTGCCTTTTAGATTTTCAATCCCTTCTTCGGCGGCCACCATTCTCCGGGTGCCTTCAAATAAAAATGGTTTGGTGACCACCGCCACTGTCAACGCGCCGGCTTCTTTAGCCACTTCGGCAATGATCGGACACGCACCCGTGCCGGTGCCGCCACCCATGCCGGCCGTCACGAAAACCATGTCAGAGTCAAACAATAATTCCTGCAGTCTTTCTTTGGATTCTTCCGCTGCTTCCCGGCCGATTTTGGGATTGCCGCCCGAGCCCAAACCGCGGGTTAATTTTTGGCCGATTTGGATCTTGGTTTCCGCTTGGCAGGCCAATAAAGCTTGAGCATCAGTGTTGATACCGATAAATTCCACGCCTTTAATCTGACCGGAAGCGATCATCGAATTGACCGCGTTGCCGCCGCCGCCGCCGACTCCCAAAACCTTGATTTTGGCAAAAGTATTCAAGTCCGGTTTAACCAAAGCCATAATTTTTAGCCAAAGGCTAATTCAATTAATTAAAGTGGGCAGGAGTATCCTAACAATAGCTTATTTTCTATCTTTGGGCAAGCACTAGGGCAGAAACGATTTAACTAACTTAATCACTTTATCTACCGCGCCTTTGAGTGGAATTTTGCCAATTAATTTGGACATGGCTTTCATCGACGAATCGGACTTAATCCCCTTGGCATTTTTTATGCCGTATTCAATCAACCCCCAAGCCGTGGCAAACGCCGGCGATTTAATTTCATCCACTAATCCGAAAAGGCCTTTAGGATAGCCCAGTCGCACCGGCAAAGATAAAGATCGCTTGCAGGCACTTGATAGCCCCACGGTCAAAGCGCCGCCGCCGGTAACCACCACGCCGGCGGGCGTGACGCCGCCAAAACCGGATTTTTTAATCTCGTCGCCGATCAAAGAAAAAATCTCATTGAGCCGGGGGCGGATAATTCCTTCCACTAAAGTTTTTTTCGACAATTTTCCGACTTCTTCATTCAAGTTTAATTTTTTGACGTCGAGTTCGTCGCTTTCGCCTTCTGCGTCATTAACCTGGGATAATCCCAGTTTGATTTTTTCCGCCGACTCCAAACTCACCCGCAAACCAATGGCCAAATCGTTGGTAATGTTCTTGGCCCCGACCGGCAAAACCGAGGAATAAGACAAAGCCCCGTCGACAAAAATAGCCACCGAGGCCGAGCCGCCTCCCAAGTCCACTAAAACCACTCCCAGTTCTTTTTCCGTCGCCGTCAAAACCGCTTCGGCACTGGCCAAACCGGAAAAAACCAAGCTGTCGACTTCGATGCCGATTTCGGCAATGCACTTGCTGATGTTTCTCATCGCCGTCGATGATCCGGAAACCAAATGGGCTTCGGCCTCTAATCTGATACCGCCCATTCCCACCGGGTCTTTGACGCCTTCCTGGCTGTCAACTTTAAAATCCCGGGGGATGACGTGGAGTACCTCCCGCGACGACGGCAAGGATACCGCCCGGGCGGCTTCGATAACCCGGGCGACGTCGTTTTCGTCAATCTCCCCGTCCGGTTCGGCCACGGCCACTACCCCTTTGGAGTTTAATGATTCAATGTGGATGCCGGAAATCGAGGCCAAAGCCGAAGAAATCGAATAACCGGCCATCCGCTCGGCCGCCTCAACGCTCTTAGTGATCGACTCGATCGTTTCGTCAATGTCCACAATCTGGCTTTTGCGCAAACCCTTGGCCGGCTCGTTAGAAACCCCGATGACGTTAATTTTTTCCCGGTCGGGAGACACCGAAGCAATCACCGTGGTAATTTTGGTGGTACCGATATCAATGGCAGAAATCAGTTGGGCTTTTGGCATAGTTAATAAGTTAAGATTGGTTTATCAAACCTTAAATCAATTTTTTCTGGCACTGGCTCCCCCATTTTAATGTTGCTTAAGATGAATTGTAAAGAGGCAACCCGAGCGGCGAAGTCTTCCTGGGCCGGAATCACCGCTTCCGGACCGGCCGTAGTTTTGACCAAATAAACCGGTTCCGGCAGACGGGTTAAATGGACAAAATTAACATAATAAGCCCCCAGGGTATTAATCAGTTTAGCCAGGTCGAGGCTCAAAACCGACTCGCCTTCAATCAAAGCCAGTTCTGCCGGCCACCACACTTCCGACAAGGGCTGGTTAAGCAGCTGCGGCGGGATGTAGATAAAGCCGGTTTTGTCCAGATAAAAAACTTTTTCCTGGTTTGCCTGCTTTACGCTTTTGATTACCGCCAGCGGCAGTCGCCGCCGTAAATCAATCATCAACCGATCGGGCAGGCGTTTCTTAAAATTAATTTCGGTTAAAGTCGGGTCAAAATTTGTCAGCTGTCTGGTGGCCGCCCCGCTATCAAAAGTAAAAATATTTTTACCGACAAAACTTAAAAGCACCGGCTCCAAACTCAATGGGCAGGGGTAGTGATTCAATTGACAATCGATTATCTGGATTTTAAACAGCGTTGATCTACTCAAAGCCAGGAAAGCGCCGATTAAAATAACGACCAACAACAGTTTAAACTTCACGGCTCAATTTTACTACCAATTGGCAAAGTTTTTCGGCGGCGGCCTTGACCCGAGCGCGGGGAAACCCCGCACCACGCTGGGTGCGGGGCAGGTTTTTTGCCTTTTCAATGGCGGCAAGCAAACTCGGTGGCGTCAATTGCTCCTGGGGTAAAACTACAGCCAAACCCAATTTTTTGAGATAGCGGTCGTTAACGTCCTGCTCCTGTCTTTGGGTGTAAGGCAAAGGGATTAACACCGCCGGGATTCCCAGATAGGCCAACTCCGTCACGGTATTGATGCCCGCCCGGCCGATAACTAAGGCGGCTTGGGAATATATTTGGGCCAGTTCCCCAACTGAAAAGTAAGCTTTAGTAACATAGTGCTCGCGCGCAGCCGGCCGCGGCAATTTTCCAAACTGGTGGTAAACAGTAAATTGTTGAAGCAGCCGCGGCAGAACCTGTTCTACGGTTTGATTAATAATCATTGATCCTTGATGCCCGCCGGTAATATAGATAACCGGTCGCGGAATCCGTTTCACCCTGAGAATCTCCCGCCTGACCGGATTGCCGGTCAAAACTGTTTTTTGCCGGGGAAAGTAACCTCGGCTCGATTTCCAAGAAATGGCAATGATGTCGGCCACCCTCCCGGTTATTTTTGAAGCCAGCCCGGCAGCAAAAGTTTGTTCGTGGATAAGCAGGGGAATTTTTAAAATTTTAGCGGCCAAGCATACCGGCACAGACGAGTAACCGCCAAAACTAATCACCACCTTCGCTTTAATTAATTGAAGTATACTTTTGGCCTGACAGATTAATCCCGGCAATTTAACCAACCCCCAAAGTGAACCCCACCAATCGTAGCGTTTAAATTTAGGACCGCCAACACTCCCCAGTTTATGGACCCGCCAGCTTTTAGGCAGCTGCTCAATTAGTGCCTCCGCCGGGGTCAAATGACTACCGGTAATTACCAAACTGGTCATGAATGTTTTTTAGGATTAATCATAAAACGGGAAATGTTTAGGAGAATTCCCACTCCGGCCAGGCTGACTACCAGGCTCGAGCCGCCGTAAGAAATAAACGGCAGGGGAACGCCGGTTAACGGCAACAGTGCCAGCATCGCTCCCAGATTAATAAAGATTTGCATTGCCAGCCAACTGGTAATGCCGGCAGCCAGAAGGCAGGTAAACCGGTCCGGGGCCAAACGGGCAATCCGCATTCCCCGCCAGATAATTAATAATAGGATAAAAATTAACAAAGCGGCACCGATAAACCCCGCTTCTTCGGCGATCACCGCAAAAATTGAGTCGGTGGTTACCTGGGGTAAAAATTGATATTTTTGCCGCGACTCGCCGAGCCCCAGTCCCCAAAAACCACCGGAACCGATGGCAATCAAAGCCTGACGAATGTGGTAAGAACTGCCCAACGGGTCGCGTAAAGGGTTTAAAAATGTCAGCAACCGCTCTTTACGGTAAACCGAAGATAGAATCAGACCCATTCCGGCCGCGCCACCCAAAACCCCCAGTACCAATAAAGATATTAAAGAAGCGCCGGCAACGTAAAAAACCAAGACCGCCGCCGTCACTAATACTAACGCCGTCCCCAAATCCGGCTGGAGCATGATCAAGCCCAAAAACACTCCCAAAATCGCTAAAAAATGTAATAGCGGCCGCCGGTTTTCCAGCCAAGCGGCCAAATAAATAACCAGTGACAATTTGGCTAACTCTGTCGGCTGCAGTTGAAACTCGCCTAAAGACAGCCAGCGCCGGGCGCCCAAAGATTGGGTGCCCAAACCGGGTATCAGCACCAAAATTAATAAAACCACTATCGCCAGTAGTAGTAGTAGGGCTAATTTTTTTATGAGACTCAAAGGAACATAAGCGGCCAGCAGTAAAACCACAGTCCCAATCGCCAGCCAGAGAGCCTGCTGTTTTAAAAAATAATATTTGTCGGAGAACAAAGCGAAGGCTTCGACTATTGAAGCGTTATAAACCATCAGCAGACCAAAACCACTGGTCAGCAACACCGCCGCCAGCAACACTAAATCCGGTTTTTTGGCTCGAGGTTTGCTTTTGATCATTTTTACCATAACTAAAGTTTTTTAACCCAAAATTTAAACTGCTCACCCCGATCCTTATAATTCAAAAACATGTCAAAGCTGGCACAGGCCGGAGACAAGACAACCACGCTTCCGGGAAAGCTGATTTGCCCGGCAGCCTTGACGATCGTTTCCATGTCTTTTAATCCCGTGACTATTTTGCCGGGAAAATTTCTTGCCGCCGCTCTGATTTTGCCGGCCATTTTTCCGATCAAAATTAAGTTAGTCAGGTGCTTGCTTCTGGCAATTACTTTGCCCAACTGCCGGTAGTCCGAACCTTTGTCCGACCCGCCCAAAATTAAAGTCATCGGTTCGCTAAACGATTTAATCGCGGCCATCGCCGTCTCCGGCGTCGTCGAAAAAGAATCGTTGTAAAACGTCACGCCGTCTACAGTTTTCACTCTCTCCAAACGATGCTCCAAGCCTTTAAACCGATAAACAGTTTTGATAATATCTTCATGAGTAGCTCCGGCTAACTCGGCCGCGGTCATGGCCGCGGCAATATTTTCTAGGTTGTGCTCGCCCCGAAGTCTTACCCGAGTGATATCCAGGTTTAAACGCTTCCGGGAAAACCAGTGGATTTTGGCCGGAGTTAAACCGGCGAGCTTTTTAGTAGTTTTATAGTCGGCGTTTACTACCGCGTAGTCGGAAGTTTTCTGGTGTCTTACAATATTAGTTTTTGCCAGGCGGTATTCCTTAGCATCCTTGTGAACATCCAAATGCTCGCTGGTAACATTTAAAACCACGGCAATGTGAGGACTTGAGGTCAAATCATGGAGCTGAAAACTGGATAATTCCAAACACACCCAGTCACTGGCTTTGAGTTTGGATAGCAGTTTGAGCATCGGTTTGCCGATATTACCGGCCAGGTAAGTTTTTTTCCCGCTTGATTTTAAAATCTCGTAAATTAAAGTCGTGGTCGTACCTTTGCCTTTAGTGCCGGTGACGCCGATAATTTTACTGGGGCATAAGTCAAAAAATAGCTTGGTGGCCGAAGAAATGACCACCCCGGCCTTCTCGGCTTTAATAATCATCGGGCTGTAGCGGTAAAAACCCGGGGACCTAAAAACAATGTCAAAACCAGCCAGGTTGGCAGTCTTAATTTTGTCAAAAACCTTAATCCTGCAGCCGTGGGAATTGGTCTTCAGCCAGTCAAGAACGTCCCGTCCCTCTTCGCCTGATCCCAAAATGGCAATCTTCTTGTCTATAAACCGCATTTAGTGAATATTATACCTCTTGCCCGTCGACTTAACCCGGTGGTGTAAAAGAGATGCTTAGGTTTACCGCTTGGATTTAATAGATATCGTCTGGTTAACACGGTGCGGGTTTGCCGGGCAATCGCCGCGGACGGGTCAATTATTTTGATATTTTTGCCGTAAATTTTTTGGATCTTATCCTTGACTAAAATATAGTGGGTACAACCCAGAACGACGGTTTTTGTATTTTGGGGCAGTTTGGAAAGGTAAACATCGATTTTCCTCCCGTGTTCAATCGCTTCAGCCAGACCGGGACAGGCTAAAGTAACCACCGGATAATTTTTTGCCAATTGCTGATAACGCCTGCTGGCGGCGGTCGTCGGAGTGACTAACACAATTCCCCTCTGTTTAATCGCAGGTTCGGTTCCTACGAATGGAATATCGAAATGCTGACGAAGCCCGTCAATTGCGGTCGCGGTAATCGTGTTGCAGGCAATAACCACTGTCTTAACTTTACGTTTCACCAGCCAATTGATTAAGCGCGGCAGCCTCAGGTTGATTTGCTCGGCAGTTTTATCGCCATAAGGAAAATAGGCGTGGTCGGCCAAATATAAGGTTGACTCATAAGGCAGTTCTTTCCAAATTGCCTCGGCAATCGCCAACCCGCCCAAGCCGGAGTCAATAATCCCAATCATACCAGCGCCAGCCAGACGCCAAAAAGCGCCAGCATAATCGTGGCTAAAGTTGCCCGAGCAACAATTTTAGGCTCTTCCCAACCAAGTAACTGTAACCACAAATGAAACGGGGATACCGGAAACAGTTTTTTGTGCCTAAATCTTTTGGATAACAGCTGAAGCAAACTGGAAATAATCTCGGCCACGAAAATGCCGCCGATAATTAGGAGAGCCATCACTTTGCCGAGTAAGAGCCCGGCCACGGCAAAAGTGGCGCCGAAAGCCAGAGCACCGACGTCTCCCAGCCACAACCGGGCCGGGTAAACGTTAAAATACAAAAAGGCAATTAAACTCCCCAGCCACAAAGCCAGGAAAAAAGATAAGGGCGTATCCAGAATCGCCGCCGACAAAAACCAAAAGGCAAACAGGGCCACCATTAAAACCAACCCGGCCAAACCATCAAGACCGTCGGTAATGTTAACCGCATTGGCAAAAGCGACGATCACGGTCGCCGCAAAGGGCACGTACAGCCAACCCAGGTGTAAAGTGCTGACAAAAGGAATGTATAACAGGTCAATTTTTAAATTGACGTGGAGCAGCAGGGCAATAATGAAAGCTAAAAACCACTGAATCAAAAATTTGTGCCGCAGCCTCAAACCAAAAAAGCCGCTCTTTTCCAGATGGAAAAACTTCATCATGTCGTCGTAGAGCCCCAGCAGGCCGAAACTGATAAAAGTAAAAAACAAAACGTGGACTTCGGCGCTGATCGGATAAACATGGGTGACGTCCACGCCCACGTATTTTGCCAGAGGGAAAAGCAGGAAAAACAACAAGCCGACCACGGCAATCAACAGCAGGCCGCCGCCGACCGGCGTCCCCTGTTTGTGCTGATGAAACCGGTCAAAAATCGGCGTTTTCCGGTTAAAAGCATCCCGGGTGATCTGGAAACGCCGGGTAAATCTTAATTTGTAAAGCAGATTGATAAACGGCACCAGCAGAATTGCCGTCACCACAAAGCTGAAAATTAGCAGTCCTAATAGAAGTGCCATAACTTAGATTATAACCGACGTAACTTCCGGCGCAAAGTTTCTACCAGCCAGTTAGGCCAATAGGCTTGACTGACCACTAAATCCTGGGCCGGCAAATACCTAACCTCCCGCCCGCCGAAACCGGCCTTGAAAAGACTGGGTCCAAAAAACCGGTGCCGCGGATCAGCGGTATAACCCCAAAAGTTGTAGCGCTCGAGCCCTAATTTCTTGGCCGCTTTGATTACCTCCCATTGCAGTAAATACGAGGCCGGTATTTCCCGATGTTCATTGCTCGAACCGGAATAGTGGTAAATCGCTTCGGCTCCGTAGAAAATAATCATGGCCATGGCCAAGAGGCGGCCCTGATAGGCGGCTTTAAACAAACGGATGTTATCCGGCAGAAAACTGTTTAGTTCCGCCAAGAAATATTCCCGGGAAAAGGGAACGAAGTGCTTCCGATCAACGGTTTCCTGCTGGAGCTTATAGAGCTGGTCAATATCCTTTGGGTCTGTCGACTGGCTAACTTCAACGCCAAGTTTCTTGGCTTTTTTAACCAGGTAACGGGTGGTTTTGCGCATGTCTTTTAAAAGTTCTTCTTCACTCGGCTGAAGCGGCAAAATCCAGGTGGTTTCGGCGTGTAAGTGCATCGGCGCTTTTCTTAAACCCAGGTTTTGAGGCAAAATGTTGGGACGGATCCGGATAAAGCTGGCTTGGTTCTCTCTTGCCAGTGACTTTAATTGACTAAAGAGCCACGGGTGGACCGGACCGGACCAATCGATTACCGGGCCGCCCGGGCACTCGAAATATGTGGCCCGCTTGGCTGCCACTTTAATTAATTGAAGTATGCCGGAAAGCCGGTTTTGGTCATAAATGCCGTAGCGCCAAACAGTTTGTCCCAAATCCTGATGCATTTTACCCCACTGCCAGGACTGTAAAAAGTTAGCTTGATCGGAACCGAGCAAAAATTTCTCCCATTGGTTTCGGTCGCTAACTGGCTCGAGCTTAAACATAAGGCTTGATAAACTCCACTACCCGGCGGGCATCGCTCAGGTTAATCCTGATGTGAGTGGGCAAATTAATAATCTTGAAATCATACCAATTGCCTAAAAGTAATTGTTTTTTCTTTGCCAAAGCCAGGATTTTTTTAGGATTAGAAACTGTCAACGGGTAGCGTAAATAAATCCCCTGCTTATTAAATGGCTGATTGAGGCTTTGGCTATAAAACCGGGCTAAACTTTGGCGGTGGCGGTTTAATTTATCGAGCTTCTGCCATTGATGTAAAGCCAACTCGGCCAAAGCATTGGGCAATAGCTTAGCCGGTAGAGCTTTGAGCGGCAAGGTAATTAAATTTAATTTTCTAGATAAATAAATTAGGTATTTACCCAGCCAAAAATAAGTCGGCACTGCCACAAACATGAGCAACGGGTGGAATAATTGCTTTAAAATCCAACCTCGGCTCGGATAGTCCAACTCGGGTAAAACAATCGCTTTTTTTGAAAGCAAAGCGCCGCCGAAAACCGAAGAAATGACTTTATCCCGACCGAAAGACAAAACAGCCATATCGCCAAAACTACCCACCGGCTTGCCTTGATAATTGGCCCCCAAGCTGTGGGCGCAGTCTTCAATCAAAATCAAGTGATACTTTCGACAGATAGCCTTGAGCTTATCCAAATCATCGGGAATGCCGAAAGTGTGCTGGCAAATTAAAGCTCTGGTCCGGGGTGTAATTTTGGGTTGGGTCAAATCTTTAACCGGGCACGGGATCCCACCGGCCAGCCTAATGGCTTCGGGGACAACATCGCAGGTAAAATCCAAATGAATGACTTCGTCGCCCGGCTGGAGTTTTAAACTGGTTAAACCCAAATATAAGGCCGTCCGGCCGGCGTTGACCAAATAAACCTGCCTGCCGGGATAATATTTCCCAATGGCCGCTTTTAGCCTGGCCAGGGCCAGCCCTGTCTGCCAGCGCCCGGGCGCAAAAACTAGTTTAAATGCCAGCCAAACGTCGTCGCTTTGGGTGTTGGGTGAAATCCCGATCAGGATTGGTTTGAGCATAGCGCCTTAATCAATTGGGTGGAAAAACGGCCTTCGATTAATAATAGATGATTTTTAGTTAGAGTGCGGCGCATTTTGGCCAGTAATTGTTCCTCGCTAATCCCGTCCCATTTGGTGATCACGACCTCATCAAAAACTGATCTTGCCGCCGCGGCTAAACGATGATGAACTGACTCGCTGACGCTGCCCAACTCGATAATTCCCGGGGAAATCAAAATTTTCTTTTTGGCCGAAATTGTCTTAGCTAAATTAACCGCCGCCAAAAACCCATCCGGGTTGGAATTGTAGCTGTCATTAATAATCACTGCCCCATTTAAGCCGAGGGTTTGGGTAACCGCCGTTTTAAATAAGGGAATGTCGGTTAAATCAATCTGCTTAACTCCTAAATATCGGGCTACGGTAACAGCCGCGGCGATATTTAGCTGCTGGTGTCTCCCGATCAAATTAGTTTTGAAATTGCCGGCCCGGTAATACTTTGTCGGAACCCGGCCTGAGGCTAATTTTTTGGTGATCGGGTTGACGCCGTTAACCACTGCCAGGCCAGTTTTAGGCAGGGCCAGCAGCAGTTCAGACTTGGCCTTGATAATGTTATCCTGACTGCCGAATAAACCCAAATGCTGCTGGTTGATGCCGGTCAAGATGCCGATCTTGGGCCGAACTAAACGACAAATGACGCTAATTTCCCCGATTTTATAAGCCCCCATTTCCACGACGAATACTTCTGTTTTGAGCGGTAACTGAAACAGCACGGTTTTGGCCACGCCGATTAAAGTGTTGGTAGTTTCCCTGGTTTTGACTACCTTAAATTTAGCCGCTAACACGTGGGTCAAAATTTCCTTCGTCGAGGTCTTGCCATAACTGCCGGTAATGCCGATTACCAAAAGTTTTCGGTGGAAAAATAGCAGCTTTAATTTTGCCAAACCGATTACCAGCCATTTAATCAAATCGCTCACCGGAGCAGTTAAGCCAACCGACACTGCCGCGGTCAACGGCACCAGTAAATAAGCCAGCCACCAAATAAACTGGCGGGAAATAACCAAGCCGAATAATACGAGCAGCAGGGCTTTGACTGTCAGACGCGGCCTTAAGAAGTGGCGGCTGGGCAAGAAGTAGCGTTTGGCCTCACTAGTTTTTAAAAACTCCCGGGAGCGGTCCCAGCGGTACTCTTTTAACTGCCAAAAATACAAACAGCGCAGCAGCGCCGCCAGCAGCAGTAAAAAATAAATTATTTCGAGCCAATGAACCATAAGATTTTTTCCTTAACCTGTCTTACATGGGTAAATGGCAAACCGTGCCGGCCGCCAGGAAAAATAATGAGTTGCGAATTAGGAATCAATGTTTGTATCAACCGGCCATCGCTCAAAGGAGTGTAGCGATCGTGTTCACCCCAAAGCAGTAAAGTCGGTACAATAATTTTTTTCAGGTTCGTCTGCTGGTCGTCTCTTAAAATCAGTTTCATTGTCTCTTTCATAATTGGGCCAGCTTTAACATAATCGGTGGCGCCGATTGCCCGGTAAGCCAAGGGCTTAAACTTAAGCGGCGCGAATTTTAACAATTTGGCTAAAGGCAAAAACAGGGCTGATTTTACGCTCGGCCGCCTAATGCCGGCGCTGGCAAGGAGAATTAATTTTTTCACTCTCCCCGGGTAGCGGGCGGCAAAATCAATGGCCAGCTGGCCGCCGAAAGAATGGCCGAGCAAAATAAACGGCGGAAGTTTTTTTGTCTTTTGAAACAGCCAATCAGAATAAGCGGCAGTATTCCTGACTTTGTCCTCCGGTAACCGCGGCAGGATGACGTGAAGTTTTTTTGAAAGCAACGACTTGAGCGGCTGCCAGCAGGACAAATTGCTGCCCCAACCGTGAAGGATAACCAGCGTCGGTAGCATCAATCAGCCAGTAACTTGATAATCGTTTGGGCCAATTTTTCCGGGTCGTGACGCAACAGGCTGCGCTTGATGACGTCGCTCTTGGATTTCTCATAGGGGGCTTTTGCCAACATCTCCCGTCGCACTACCCGGGGATCAGCGGCCAAATCATCAACTACCGGGTACTCCACCTCTTTGGCGTAAACTTGCTTAATTTTGTCCGGCACCGCTTGGTTGTTAATCACGATTTTGTCCATTTTCCTGTCCGCATATTTTTCTATTTCTTTGACGTGGTCGGCCGCGCTCATGTAGTTGGTTTGGCTATTTAAAGTCATCAGGTTAACCACGTAAATCAACTTAGCTCGGCTAACCTCAATTGCCTCTTTGGCGCCTTTGATCACCAAACTGGCGATGACCGAATTGAACAAATCCCCGGGCGCGAAAATAATTGCCTCGGCTTCAAGTAGGGCCGCTTTTGCTTCCGGATTAATCGTCGTCTCCGGAATGGTAAACAAGCGGGTAATTCTTTCGTTTGGCACCAAGCGATGAGTTTCAATCTTGTGTTCGGAAACAATCGTCTTGCCGTCACTATACTGCGCACCCAGCTTGACCAGGGTGTTGGAAATCGGCCAGACTTTGCCTTTTAAGCGAAAGAGTTTGGCCGCTTCGATGACCGCTTTTGGCTCACTGCCGGCTAAATCCTCGAGTGCGGTCAATAACAAGTTACCCAGGTTGTGGCCGGTCAAACCCTCGCCTTTTTCAAACCGATAAAGCAAAAGTTTGCGCAAAAAACCGTTTTCCGGGGCGAGCGCCGCCAGGCACTGGCGCATATCCCCGACCGGCAGAAAACCAAATTCGTCTCGCAGCCTCCCCGTCGAGCCGCCATCGTCAGTCACCGGCACGATCGCCGTTAACTCTACCGGAAACGCTTTCAGGCCGGACAACAGGACAAAACTCCCCGTCCCACCGCCGATAACTACCAGTTTCTTTTGTTCCACAGCTTATTTTACCCGATTGCTACAACTTTAACAGCTATCCACAAATAATGCAGCAATTTTCTGATCTGAAGTAATCACTTTATAATGCTCCCCTATCAATTGGAAAAATAACTTATTTTGTTCTCTCAATTCTTCAACAGTACTGCTATCAGAAACCACTATCCCCCAAAAAGGGGCTATCTCTTGCATTATTCCGCTTTTTCTCAATCGATTAGCAAAATCATCCGCCATTATTCCAAGCTCCTCACTAGCTATAAGTGCAATGTCAAGATCCGATTGAGTATGAACCCTTGCTCGTCCCCAACCTCCATATACAATAACTCCAAAAACAGGATAATCTTCGTTCCACACTCTCTTGTATTCCTCTTGAGCATTGAGAATTGTAATTATGACTCTCTCTGAAATAGCCGTTAATTCAGCTTGATACGTCTGTGGATCCAAAAAGATCAATTGAGTATCTGGATATTTCTCCACTAGTCTTTTTTCTGGATCAAAAGGCATAAAGTCCTATTTTGCAACGTAGTATACACTATGGGTTATTTGACCGTGACGGATTTGGCAAGATTTCTACCTACAAGGACAGTCCCTGTAGGTGTATAGTAGATTCATGCCTGCCAAAAATAGTCTGAAAGACTATGCCCCCGATTCTTATTACCATGTCTATAACCGCGGGGTTGCTAAGCAGGATATTTTCCTAGATGAACAGGATTACAAAACTTTTCTCTCCTACCTGAAGCTTTATCTGACGCCAATTGACCTACAAGGACAGTCCTTGAAGGCTTCCCCGTCAAGACAACTGAAAAACTACTTTCAAGAGCTTAAACTTCTTGCTTATTGTTTAATGCCCAATCATTTTCACCTATTTGTCTTTCAAAAAGAAGACAATTCAATGGCCGATTTTCTGAGATCACTGGGAACTAAGTACTCGATGTACTTTAACAAAAAATATAAGCGAGTCGGCCACGTTTTTCAAGGCCGATACAAGGCAGTGATGGTTATCAATGAGAACCAATTTATTTATTTGTCAAAATACATCCACCGCAATCCGCTGGACATTATGCCTACAGGGACTGTCCTTGAAGGCTACAAATACTCTAGTTATCAAAATTATTTAGGGAAGTTTAATCAGGCTTGGGTGGATAAAAGCGAAATACTCAGCTCTTTTTCAAAACTAAGCCCTGAAGAATCTTATCAGCAATTTGTTGAGGAAATTGACGAAAGAGATCTACTGATGATTAAAAACTCGATGCTGGATTTTGATGAATGAGCCCTACAGGGACTGTCCTTGTAGGTCGATTACTTGACGGTGACGGATTTGGCAAGATTGCGGGGCTTGTCGGGGTTGAGGCCGCGGGCAACGGCCAAATCGTAGGCCAAAAGCTGGGCAATGACGACCATGGGAATTGCCGTTGCTTCGGCCAAATCGGCAACCGACAGATACACGTCAAAGACTTTATCCGGTTTCGGACCGATGCCGATGATCAAACCGCCGCGGGCTTTCATTTCGTAGGCAGAATTGACACAATCGCCAAAAACCAGACAGGGCGTGCCCTTTTCAATCAAAGCAATCGGACCGTGCTTTAACTCACCGGCGGCATAAGCCTCGGCGTGAATATAACTGACCTCTTTTATTTTTAGAGCCGCTTCCAAAGCAATCGGGAAACTCAACCCCCGACCGACGACAAAAATGTGTTCGCTGTCTTTGAGTGTCGTAGCCAGCTGTTTCACTTTTTTTCTCGCCGGGCCGTTTAAAAGCCGGCGGACTGCTTGAGTCGTCTGCCCCAACGGCTTTTTAGCCAGAAGCAGACCAACAGCCAGCATGGCAGTAAAGGCTTTAGTCGAAGCGACCGCCACTTCCTGACCGGCAGACAGGAGAATTTTGACGTCACTTTTTCGATACAAAGTCGAACCCAAAACGTTGGTTATGCCGATAATTTTCAGCCCCTTGGCTTTGGCCAAAGCCACTGCCTCGACCACGTCTATCGTCTCGCCCGACTGGGAAAATAAAATCATTGTTTGGCTGGATTTTAACAATTTCTCGTACTTGCCAAACTCCGAGCCGACGACGGCTTCCACGTCCACACCGGACAAGTCAAAAAGATAATCGGCAAAAGCGGCCGCGTACGAAGCCGTCCCGCAACCCAAAATAAAAGTTTTGCCGTTAAGTTTTAGCGGCGGCAAAGATAACCGGGATAAATTATCCAGGACTTTGGGTTGGTCATAAATCTCTTTTTCCATGTAGTGGTGAAACTTGCCCAGCCGGCTCTGTTCCTTTTGCCAGTTCAAAGTCACTATTTTCGGTTTAATTTTCCGGCCGCTTCCGGCATCGACCACCTCGGCTCCCGCTTGGGTAATCGTTGCCGCCTGGCCGTCTTCCATAAAAATCACCTTATTAGTGTGATCTAAAAGCGCCCAAACATCAGAAGCAATGTAGTTGGCCTCTTTGCCCAAACCGATAATCAGCGGCGAGCCACTTTTGACCGCCAGCAATTGATCGTTGGTACTGTCCAATAAAATAAAGGCATTCATGCCGATAATTTTCTTAAAACCTTGAAGCAACCCCTGGTCTTCGAACAAATGCACCGCCACTTCCGTATCAGTTTCCGACAAAAACCGGTGGCCTTTAAGTTTTTGTTTCAGTTCCAGAAAATTTTCCACGATGCCGTTGTGAACCAGGCAAAGTCGATCGTGGCAGTCAAAATGCGGGTGGGCGTTGCCTTCGGTCACGCCGCCGTGGGTGGCCCAGCGAGTATGGCCCAAACCGATCGTTGCCGGCGGCAACTTAGTTTTGGCGCCGCCGATCTTGCCCACATGCCTTTCCCTAACTAATCGGCCCTTGGCCGAAACGGCAATCCCCCACGAATCATAGCCGCGGTATTCCAATTTGGTTAAACCGCCAAGAACGACCTCGGCCGCGTTAGGCTTTTTTCCGACCACTCCAAAAATTCCACACATATTAATTGATCCTTTCAATTTTAGCACCTAAGGCTGATAACTGCCCGGCAAAATCTTCATAGCCGCGGTCGATCAGTTCCGCCTGGTTTAAGACCGTCCTGCCTGAAGCCATCAACCCGGCAATCACCAAAGTGGCCCCGTTTCTGATGTCTTTAACTGCAAATTCGCCCCCGCGAAGCCGGGCCGGGCCGGCAACAATAATGCCGTGATGGTTTTGTGGCTCGTCGTCAGCCAGATTAAAGTTATAAAAACTTTCCGGGTTCTTTGGCCTCGGATCGAACCAGTTAATCTTGGCACCCATTTTGACTAAATCAGGAACAACCTGAAACCGGTGGGTAAACACCGCTTCGATAATTTTTGAGGTTCCCGTGCTTTGAGTCGCCAAAACCGTCCATAACGGCTGCCAATCAGTCATAAACCCAGGATGGGGCTGGGTAGTAATATCTGCCGCTTTGAGTTCTTGCCGATAAAAAAAACGAATGCCGCTTGAACTTACTTCCGTTCCCGCTCCAGCCTGTTTTAACTTGTTCAAAAACGCTGCCAGGTGCTCCGGCCGGGCATTGGTAATTGTCACTTCGCCTTTGGTGCAAAGTGCCGCCACAGCATAAGAGACTGCCTGGTTTCTGTCAGGCATGACATTAAATTCCACCGGGTGTAATTCCGGCACCCCGGTAATTTCGATGTTTTTCCCCCGGCGGACAATTCTGCCTCCCATTTGGTTTAAAAAATTAATCAAGTCGTCGACTTCCGGCTCTCTGGCGGCAGTGGCAATCACCGTCTTACCTTTGGCCAAAACCGCAGCCATTAACAAATTTTCCGTGGCGGTATGCGACGCTTTAGCAAAACTATAAGTGATCCCCGCTAGCTTGGCCGCGCTGGCCTCGAGTAAATTGCGACTGGTTTTTATCTTCGCCCCTAGTTTAGTCAAGGCATCCAAGTGCCGGTCTAAGGGGCGCCGGCCAATGGCGTCACCGCCCGGCAAAGGCACGACTGCCTTGCCAAAACGGGCCAGCAACGGGCCTAAAAACAGACTCGAGGCCCGGGAAACCTGGCCCAGTTTTTGGGGAATAATCCAACTCTTAATCCCGGAGGTATCAATAATTAATCCCCGCTTGGCAATCGGTTTTACTCGCCCGCCCAAAGCGGTAATCATTTGACCAACGTTATCCACTTCGCTGATATGGGAAATGTTGTTCAGTTTGGTTTCACCTTGAGCGAGCAAGCTGGCAATCATCAGCTTAAAACTCGAGTTTTTGGCCCCGGCCAAATGAATCGTGCCTTTTAGGGCCTGGCCGCCTTCAATTACTAGTTTAGCCATGGGACTATTTCCAGCTTTAAATCCAAGCCTAACTGCTCCTTGGCCTTAGTTTGAACTAATTTAATTAATTGAAGTACTTGAGTTGCGGTCGCCCCGCCCAAGTTTTCCACAAAACCGGCGTGTTTTTGGGGAATCCAGGCTTGACCGATCTGGGTACCTTTCAAATTTAACTGCTTATCGATCAAATAACCGATTGACGGCGTCGGCAAATTTAATTGTTTTTGCTCAGTCTGACTTAAGTTTTGGAAAATACAGCCTAAAGACCGCTGCGGTTGATGGGATTTTTTTGCCTGCCAAAACTTGGCAATTTTCAGCGCCTCTTCCGCCGGGCCGCGTCTTAACTGCAGTGTCGCTGATAAAACCACATCGCCCGATGTTTTCAGCGTCGATTGGTCGTAGTCATAACCAAAATATTCAAGTGCGACCGTTTTTACCCGGTTCTTTTGATCAATAATCTCCGCTTCCACCAGATAATCAGACCAGTATTTATTAGCGCCGTGTAGGTTGATATAGGTGGCGCCGCCGACCGTCGCCGGAATGCCGCTAAACCACTCCAAGCCGGTTATACCCTGGGAGGTTAAACCAAAAATCGCTTTGGGGAGATAAACGCCGCTGTCCAGTTTCACTAAGACGGGCGGATATTTGGACTCGTCGTAAGCTAAGTCATCGATATTAGGATCAGGCCGGACCAGCTGGAATCGGGGACGGATTTTCGGCGCGACCGAAACTTTGGTTTGGTCTAAAATTTCCACACCACTGGTCAAGTTTCTAATCACCAGGCCTTTAACACCTTGATCGGCAATCAAAGTGTTGCTCCCGTTTCCCAGGATGTGAATTGGAAGCTCGTGTTGCCTCGCCCAAGTCACCGCTTCGATCAGCTCATTTTTGGTTTTGGCTTCTACAAAATACTGCGCCGGACCGCCAATTCTGAAAGTGGAATATTGGGCCAAAGCGACGTTTTTCTGAATATTCATAACTGCCGCAAAAGTTTAATTATATCTTTATGCCACAGCCAGTTGTTGCCCGCACCCAAAGTCAGAATCACGTCACCCGCTTTGACCACTTGTTTGAGCCTGGAGAGCGTCGCCGCTTTTCCCGGAGCAAAGTAAACTTGACTTCGCTTGGCCCGGATCATCTGGGCCAAAACCTGCCCGGAAACACCCAGAGTCTCGGTTTCCCGGGCCGAAGAAAAAATGTCGTTGACTAAAACCACATCGGCTGTCAGCAAACTGGCCACAAACTGAGGCAAAAACGCTTTGGTGCGCGAATAAGTGTGCGACTGAAAAACAGCCACTAAGCGCCTTCCCGGCAACCAGTCTTTGGCAGCCGCCAGCACGGCATTGAGTTCCAACGGGTGGTGGGCATAGTCGTCGTAGAGCCGGACGTGATTAACGTCGGCGATTAACTCAAACCGGCGCTTGGTTCCCAAAAACGCTTTTACGCCTTTGGTAATCAGGCTGGGTTCAATTCCCAAATAATGGGCACTGGCAAAAGCAGCGGCCGCATTACTCAAGTTATAGCGGCCGGGTAGGTTTAAAACCAACCCGTCATAAACCATGTTTTTAAAACGTAGGCTAAACATTTGTTTTTCCATAGCCGTATGATTTTTAATTATCTGCCAATCGGCCAAGGCGGAAAATCCATAGGTAAGGACTGGCCGGTCGATGGTTTTGAGCCAATCTTTGATATGCGGATTGTCAAGGTTGGCGACCACCACGCCGTTGGGCTCGACCTGCCTCACAAAGGTAGAAAAACTGGCAAAGACGTCGTTTAGACTCGGGTAAATATCCGGGTGATCGTGCTCCAAATTGGTGATCACTGCCACCTGCGGTTTTAAATAATGAAATTTGGGGGTTAAATCGCCGCCAGGGTCGGCCACAAACTCGTCGCTTTCGGCCACTAAATATTGGCTCTTTTGGCGCCATCGCCCCGGCTGACCCAAGGGTTGTAGATTGCCGACGCCGATCGCCCAACTGGGTTTGGCTCCGGCGGTTTCTAAGATCGTGGCAATCATGGCCGCCGTGGTCGATTTGCCGCCGACTCCGGCAGTGGCAATTAAGGCCTTCTTTTCGGCCACCTGGGCCAAAGCTTGGGCATAATTTAAAGTAGCAATGCCCTGTTTTTTGGCCGATACCACCTCAGGATTATTGACTCCCTGGTGGGCGCCGGTGTAAATAACCAAATCGCACTTTTTAGGCAAATGTTTTGGAGTAAAACCGACTTTGATTTTGGCTTTTGTGGTTTTAAGCCAAGCATCGGTCGGAAAAACTTCGTCAGTATCGCTGCCGGAAACAGTTTTTTTCTGATCCAAGGCGATCCCGGCCATAGCCGCCATTCCCACACCCTTGATTCCGGTAAAGTGAATCGTTTTGGCCTTAAACCAATTCATTTCTTAACTGCTCCGGGCCAGATCATAGCCCCGGCTTCAACCATCACTCCGGGCATCACCGAAGCGTTGACGCCCACTTGGGCGCCGCGGCCGACGACCGCGCCGAACTTGGCTCTACCCGTCTCCCCGATCGGCTTATGGTCAAAACGGAAATTGGCCAGCACCGCGCCGGCGCCGAAATTTGACCCTGCCTCAATCACCGAATCGCCGATGTAGTTACTGTGAAAGAAGTTATTGGGGCCAACGTAGCTTCTGGCAATCTCGGTGTTGTAACCAACAACACTCCCTGATTCCACAATCGAGTCGCGCACCAGGGCGTTGTGGCCGACAACCACCTTCGGGCCGATATATGAATTAATAATGTTAGCGCCCGGAAAAACCTTGGCGCTTTTGTGGATAAACGCTTTGCCTTTGAAGGTGCTCAAAAACGCTTCGGTTAAATCCAGCACCTGCCAAGGGTATTTCAGCTGAACAAACTCACCCGTAGTTTTTAATAATTGGTAGGAATATTTGGCTAAGCATAAATTCAAACCGGCTTCATAATCATCTTTAAGCTGGGCGGCAAAATCTTCGACTTTGGGGAAATAGTCCAACACAATTTTAAACCAATCACTCGGCCTCTGTTGCGGCTTTTCAATAACCTGCAAGATCCGTCCTTGTAGGTCAAAATAGCCGCCGGACTGCCCCGGTTTACTCTTGAGGCCGGTCAAAACTACCTGTTGCGGCGTAGCCTTAATTTGCCCGGCAAACTGTTTGATAATGCCCGCATCAATCCAATCATCTCCGTTAATTATCACTGTCGGGCCTACAAGGACAGTCCCTGTAGCCTCAACCGCTCCGGCCATGCCGTTAGGTTGGGCCTGGACCACAACTTTTGCCCGGGGGAAAAGCCGGGCCACCGTCTCTTTATCTTTGGGGTTGACTACAATTACTGTCTGAACCGGCTTAAGAATCGAGGCTTGCTCTGCTACCCACTCGAGTAGAGTTTTACCTAAAAATGGCAGCAAGGGCTTACTGGTAACAATCGGCTTAATTCTTTTGCCTTCACCGGCGGCGAGCACTAATAGTTGCATAATTTTAGGGCCTTTTTGACCGCTTGATACTCATTCCACGAATACTCTATTGTACCAAAACACATCGATTTTTCGTGGGACTTGCCGAAACAGGCGACTGTGTCCCCGGGCTTAGCTAATTTGACCGCCAAGTTAATCGCCGACTGCCGATCAGGAATTATAATAAATTTCTTCCGTGATCCAGCCGCTATCTGCTTAATAATCTCGTTAACGTCTTCTGTCCGCGGGTCTTCGGCGGTCAAAATCGTGATATCCGCCAACCGGCCGGCAATCCCGCCCATCATCGGCCGCTTGGTCCGATCCCTTAACCCGGCAGAACCGAAAACGGCAATTATCTTCCCCTTGGTCTTTGACCGTAAAAAAATAAGCGCTTTTTCCAAAGCGTCCGGTTTATGGGCAAAATCAATATAAATCTTAAACGGTTTCTTAAAGACCAACTCCATCCGACCGACTACGCCGGGGAAAGTTTTAATCGCCCGATCGATGGTCTGACGATTTACTCTCAACTTTTCAGCAATGGCGGCGGCGGCATTTTGATTGGCTTGAATAAAATCATCTGAATGAGTAAACTTAACCTGAACCCGGGACATTTTCAGCAACTTTAGCTTTGCCCGGCGGTAATTAGAAAAAGTTTTATGGTAATCCAAATGCTCATGGGTAATATTGGTTATCAATCCGTAACTAAACTTAATTCCCCAATTCCGGTACTGGTCTAAACCATGGGAAGTAACTTCCAAAACCGCGTGGGTATATCCCCGGTCTGCGTATTGACGCAATAGTTTTTGCAAAAGAAACGGCCCGGGATTGGTCACATGCAGACCGGGAACAGAAACAGTCGATAATAAAATCGCCTTAAAACCAGATTCCTTCAGGATATGATGCAGTAAATGGCAAACACTGGTTTTACCAGAAGTCCCGGTGACGCCGATCACTTTGAGCTGCCGCGACGGATAGCCAAACCACCAATTAGCCAGGATTGCCTGGGGCAAATGCCAAAAGAGATTAATCAGCCATTGTTTCACTAATACCATCAGTCTATTTTACTCCTTCGGTACGACGTTAAAATGATTCAGGATATCCTGGGCCAAAGAAAACCATAACGGTGCGGCCGTTTCCGATGCCCAAGGGGAAGTCGATGGTTCTTTTAAAGTCACCAGCATGGCAAATTTGGGTTTGTCCGCCGGGGCAAAACCGATAAAGCTGGCATTGGTTTTTTCCGCTTCATACTTGCCGCCGACCGCTACCTGGGCCGTTCCGGTCTTGCCGGCGATTTTATATCCCTGGATATCCACCCATTTGGCTTCGCCGGACTTGGCGGCGGCCACCATCATGTCTCTGACCACGGCCGCGGTTTCCGGTCTAATCACCCGGTGTTTAATTTTTGCCGGCCGCTCGACTAAATGAGGCTCGATCAATTCACCGCCATTGGCAATCGCCGAGACCGCTGTTAAAAGCTGCATCCCGGTGGTCAAAAACCCCTGGCCGAAACTGGCGGTGGCCAGATCAACGTAAGTCCAGTTAGCGTCAGCCCTTGGCTCAGGGATCAGTTCGTCTTCCAGGTCGACGCCGGTTCTTTGGGTCATGCCGAAGCGCTTAAAATAATCCAAAAATTTGGGTAGGCCCAGTTTCTGCCCGACAAACACCATGCCGACGTTGTCCGAATGGACCAGAATGTCAATGATATTCGAGTCGGGATAATACTCGTTATTCCAGGTATTGATCGTGTACTTATCGATTTTTACCGGGCCGTCGCAAATGTCGCAAATGGTTTCCGGTTTGACCGCCTCCGAATCCAGCGCCGCCGCCATCACCAGGACTTTAAAAATCGAGCCGGGCTCAAAGGCGTCGGCGACCACCGGATTGGCAAAAAGTTTAGTCTCAAACCGGCTGTATTTAATCGGATCGTAAGCCGGCAGTGAGGCCATCGCCAAAATCGCGCCGCTATTCGGGTCCATCACCGTCACCGAACCGGCTTTGGCGCCGTAACGCTCCAGTGACGCTTTTAACTTGCTTTCGGCTAAAAACTGCAGGCTTTTATTGAGATTTAACTTTAAATCCCGGCCGTCTCTTTTAGTTTGAGTCCAATAGTCACCTGACAAAATCGGCTGATTCAAAGCATCCTGCTCCTGGCGGACGACCCCCGGTCGGCCGGACAGCTCCAGGTGATAATAGCCTTCGAGCCCGTAATAACCCTTGTCCCGACCGTCAGCATCATTGCCGACAAAACCCAAAAGGTGGGCGGCCATCGACGCCTCCGGGTAAAATCGGTTCTGGGTTGATTCAAACCAGAGGTTATCCAAGCCCAAACCGTCGAGCTGGTCTTTTTGCTCCCGGATCAATTTCTTAGCTAAAACCAGCCACTGCCAGTTTGGATCGCTCAAGCGGCCGGAAATGAAGTCTAAACCGGCGCTGTCGGTGGCTTCGGGGTACAGAACCGACGCCAACTTTTCCGCCAATGGTTCGACTGCCTGATCCGGCCGGCGGATCAAGTAAGCGATAAAGCTCGGTTGGTTGGCCGCCAAGGGTGAACCGTCGGAAAACAAAATCTCGCCCCTTTTTGCCGGCACTTCCAGCGTCGACTGCTGTTGGCTCAAAGCAATCCGGCTCAAACTGTCTTTAGCCAGCACTTGCCAATAAAACAGCTTTGACCATAAAAGGATAAATAGAACCACGAAAAACCAACTCAAAATTCTCAGACGCCAGTTTCCGTTCATGGCAGTTTCTGCGCCACGCTCTCCCCGCCGCTTAAGTAAAGATACTGCGGTTTATCCACAAAACCCAGTTCCTTGGCTTTTTCCTGAGCTTTATCCAAACCGCCTATCTGACGATTAAGTTCCAGTTTCAACCGATCATTCTCGGCCTTAACCTGCTCGGTTTCCTGCTTAATTTGCTCCAGCTGCCGGCCCCAAGTAGACGAGCGGTTGACCAGGATCAGTTTGGTCAAAGATAAAACCAGTACCAAACCAAGGCTCAGCCACAAATTCCAGCGGCATTTCCTGATGGTTAATTTTTGGTGATTCTTGATCTCTTGTTTGGTCATAACTTATCCGCCACTCTCAGCATCGCGCGCGGCTTCGCCGAAATTATCGGTTTCTTGTTAATAATGCTTAGGTCTTTATTTTCTTTCATAAAGTTTTTGACGATTCTGTCCTCAAGCGAGTGAAAGCTGATTACCGCCAGCCTTCCGCCCGTCTCCAGCAGTTCTACCGCTTGGGGTAAAACCGCTTTTAAATTGTTCAGTTCGTCATTGACTGCCATTCGGAGCGCCTGAAATACCTGGGTGGCCGGATGATGGCGCCTGTCTCTGGTTTTAACTACTCCGGCGATCAATTCAGCCAGCTGGAAAGTGGTGGTCAGCGGCCGGTTGGCCATAATCGCTTTGGCAATCGGTATCGCCCACCTTTCCTCACCGTAGAGCCGAAACAGTTTGATCAGCTCGCTTCGCCCCAGCCCGTTGACCAAGTCGGCGGCAGACACTCCCAGATTCGGGTCCGACCGCATGTCCAAAGGCCCGTCGGCTTGGAAAGAAAAACCTCTGGCCGGATCGGCAATCTGCTCGCTGGATAAACCCAAGTCTAAAAGCACTCCGGCAACGGTTTTCAAACCAAACTGCCCGGCCGCCTCTTGTAAACGGCTAAAGTTCATCCCTAGCAGTTTCGCTTCAGGCCCAAGCCGCTCTTGCGCCCGCTTGAGCGCTTCCGGGTCAACGTCCAGGCCGTAAACCCGGCCGCCGCGTTTAGCGATCTCGACGGCATGGCCGCCGGATCCGACGGTACAGTCCAGATAGGCCTTACCCTGTCGAACATTCAGGCCGTCAATGACAAATTGTAAAAGAACCGGTTGGTGTAAAACCGCCGTCATTTGGCGGCGAGTCTTTCGCCCAACTCACTGATATTGTCTTTGAGATATTTCTGGTAATCCTGCCATAGTGGCAAAGCCCAAAGTTCGATCCGGTTGCCCACACCCACAAACACCGCATCTCCTTCAATTGAGGCATAATCGCGTAAAACTTTCGGGATAATAAACCGGCCCAACCGGTCCGGTTCGACTTCAAACGCCCCGCCGAGCAAAAACCGATCGGTCGCCCGGGAGGGGCCTAACGCCAATCCCTGATTCGTCACTTGCCCGACGACCGCCTGCCAATCTTTAAATCCTACAATCATCAAGGAATTCTCATATCCGGCGGTAACAATGATTTTGCCCCCTAAAATCCGCTTGAATTTGGCCGGCAAGGCCGTTCTGCCTTTGGAATCAACTTTGGTCTGGTATTGGCCAATGAACATATGCTTCCCACTTTTTCCCACTTTGATCCATTTTTAATCATTTTCACACCCATGTCAACCCCAACTTTTCACGAAAGTGACTTTTCCCGAAGCCGCGAGTAAAATTAATTTATGACTAAATCCACCCGGGGCCTCCTTTATCTTCTCGCCGCCGCCATGACTTACAGTTTTTTGCCTGTCTTTATCCGCTTTTTAAACGCCGAAAAAGTTGCCCCTCAGGAACAAATGCTCTTGCGTTACTGTTTCGCTTTTCTGGCAGCCGGAGTTTATTTTCTTGTCTCCCGGTCAAAATTCAGTTTTGAGAGAAAATCTTTAGTTCTATTATTACTGGCGGCATTCTTTGGCTATTCACTCACCAACCTGTTTTATACCTACGGCATTATCTACACCCAAGTTTCCACCGGCTTATTCATCTTTTACTCTTTTGCCATCTTAACCCCGGTTCTGGCCTTCATTTTTCTCAAGGAAAAGGCCAATCGCTTCAATTTCATCAGCTTGGGATTAGGTTTAATTTCCCTACTCTTACTCTTCCAACCGAATGCTTTGGCCACCTGGAAACTCGGCGGTTTGTTTGCTTTTCTCTCGGCTTTGGCCCAGTCATTTTATTTGATCGCCCGGAAAAAGCTCAATCAGTATTCCTCTCAGGAATTGCTGGTGGTGAGCACCGCGGCCGGCATCGTCTCCATGGCCGGACTAACCTGGCTGCTTTCGCCCACATTCTACACCATCAAACTGCCTACCCTGGCCCTAAATAGCTGGCTAGCCGCTGCCATTGCCGGAATATTCAACTTCGGCGGCTGGTTTTTAATGAGTAAAGGCTTTCAGATGGTCAAAGCCGCCACCGGCAGCCTGGTCATGCTTGTCGAGAATGTTTTCGTGGTGATGATTGGCTTCTGGTTTTTAAATGAAACGCCCACACTCATGACCCTGTTCGGTGGTTTGTTGGTCATTGCTGCGGCCGTTCTGGTTACTCTAAAAGGCGATAATTCCTAATTTATCTGCCGCTGTCCATTAATCGAGCGCGCTCACCATTATCCGTCAATCGATCAAAAGCCTCCCAATAATTACCGAGAGGGTATAAGAGACTACCTTTACTAGAGGTAATTTTCGGGCTATGAGTGTCTCGTTTCACTTCCATCTCTACTGGCGGATCGGTACGGTATTCAGGAAGATCAATACCCTCCAGAACAAGCTGGCCACAATTAGGGCTGGCAATAGCCGCAACAATCCAGTTTTTGCCAAATTCAACCACCGGATTTTGTTCTAAATCAGGAGAAATCCAAATTTGTTTCACTCCTGATTCCGGATGCCAAGCCAGTAGCCACCCTGAGCCGGAAACTGCCCGGGCTCGCCAACGGTAGTTTTCGTCGACGAATAAAACCGTATTGGTCGCTTTTCCCTCGGGAATATAAAAATGGGCGCCGGTGGCCTTTGGAGCAGCTTCATCCAAAAAGGTAAAAGTTTTGATCTGATAGGTATAATCACCTTTATCAATTACTTCAACTCCGCTTTTTTGGATTTCGTGCATCTCACCAGCAAACCAAGCATGATGTTGCCAGAAATAATTTTCTGGCCGATTTGGGCAAGTTTCGACAATATTTAGTTGTAGTGGGTTAACTGTTTGTATTTCGCTCATCTTGACTGCTACTTTACATTATGGGATAGTGATTGTATAATTGGTGTTCAGAATGATGAACAAACTGGATCTCAAGCAAAAACTCAATCTGTTGGGCCTAACTGACAATCAGGCGGAGATTTATTTATTGCTCTTAAAACAGGGGTTAACCTCACTCCTTGAGCTCTCCCGCCGGACCACGATCAACCGGACGACGATTTACCGGATCGTTGAAGATCTAAAACAATTAAATTTAGTCGAAGAAGTTTTGGACGACCGCGGCGCCAAAGTTAAAGCCGTCCAGCCGGAAAATTTGCAGCTTTTGTTAACTCAAAAAGAAACCGAGTTAACCGGTTTAAAAAATAACCTATCCGACTTGATCAATGACTTAAGCGCGATTAAAGATCAACCGTCCCCTTCGACTCAAGTAGTTTATTTTCGCGGCCAAAGCGGTTTAAAACAACTCCTGTGGAATATCTTAAAAACCAAAGGCGAGTCGGTCGGCTACGGCTATGCCGACTGGAACCAAAGTGTCGGGAAAGAGTTTGCCGAAAAGCTGCGCGCCGAGCGGGTAAAGCGGCAGATTTTTGACCGGGAAATCCAAAATACCGACCAAGCCGGGCCGATGAGTGAGTGGACGAAAATCAAAGATTACGGGCAAGTCTATCAGGCCCGCTTCTTGCCCAGAAAAATCATTGATATCAAGCATGACACTTATATTTACAATGACGTTTTTGCCTTTTTTAATTTTATTGGAGACGAATTATTCGGGATTGAAATTCATAATCAGGAAATCGCCAAAACCCAAAAACAGATTTTTGAAGTGCTCTGGAAAATTGGAAAATCTAGGAAGCTAACGGCCTAAAATTTATTTCCAATCTGGTTCCGACCGCCGCAGCTAATCTTTGCAAAAAGGACAAAGTCGGATTACCCCTGCCGGTTTCTAAACGGGAAATTACCGACTGCTTGGTTTTCAATTTTGCCGCCAACTTTTTCTGGGTAATGCCTTTTTTCATTCTCGCTTCGATCGTGGCACGAATGACGGAAAATTCTGGTTGGAGTTTCTCGTATTCCAACCTCGCAGCGGGGTTTTTCAATAACTGTTTTTTAAAGTCTTTATGACTAATCCATTTATTTCTCATATAGCATATATGCTATATTAGATATTTAACTCTGTCAATTCTTAACTCAAATAAACTTCTATCTACTTTCTTAACATCCGGGGCTTTTAAAAATGGACCGTAACTTTCAAGAAAACTAATCGCCTGTTTAACTCTGGCTTCGTCGTCAACGGATAAAGCCTCAATGTAACGGGTAACTTTAGTAAAATACGCAACACGCCAAGGCATTAATCTATTTTAACACGCTAGGCCCCTTTCGCTTCCAACCGATTCATTAAAAAGGCGGCCGTAAAAATCAGGCTACCGCCGAATAAATCTTTGAACATCGGTATTTCCTGATAGAAAAACAGCGCCAGCAGGACTGTCAGCGGCACTTCGAGTTGCAATAAATTACTGGCCAGCACGCCTTTGACCCGGCGCATCCCGAAAGTCATTAAAATGACTAAAACCGTATTAAACAAACCCCCTAATAATAAAGCGGCAATCGTTCCGTTAGGTATCCGGCTGGGCAACGCCTCCCCGGTAAACAAAGAGGTCATAAAAACCATTATTGTAGCCAGCGCCATCACCAAAAAAGAGCTGCCGGCATTATTAAATTTTTTGGTTTCCCATTTTCGGACCAGCATTCCCCAACTGATAAAAAACGCCGAAGCCAAAGCAATCAACTCCCCCCAACCAAAAACAAAAACCCTGGAATAGTCCTGTACTGAAATAATCAGGGCGCCAAAAAAAGATAAAATTATCAACCAAACTTTACTGGCAGTCACCTTTTCTTTAAATAAGATAAAGCCCAAAACGGCCATTAAGGGTAACGCCCCGATAAAGGAAGCGTTGCTGATTTTGGTGACAATCACTGCCTGGGTATATAAAGTTACCCCTAAATAATAATAAAGTAGGGTCCGTAAAAATATCGGCCAATAATCTTTAGCTGAACCGGAAAAAATCTGCCGGAAGTTAATTTGTTTTCTAAAAATTATGGCAATAAAAACGGCAGCGCAAAAAAACCGTAAATACACCTGCTGGAATAAAGGCAAAGCTGTCGATAAATACCGCGGCAGCATCGCCATTAAAGACCAAACCAAGGCAATTCCCAATAGTGCTAACACCCCTTTAGTTTTTTCGGTCATTTGATCAATCTGGTATAAATTACAAAATCTTTGTGGTAATAGAAATCCTGAAGGCTGCCGATAATTTTGAAGCCGAGTTTTTTGTAAAAATCGTTAGACTGCCAATCTTTGCCTGTGAATAACCAGGTTCGATGAGCCCCTAGTTTTTTGCCTAATTCTTCTGCCTTTTTAATCAGCCTTGTACCGATACCTTTTCCCCGGGCGGTTTCGGTCGTCATTAAAGAATTGATATTAACGCAGCCAGGCTCGACCTTACCTTCAATTGTGCCTAATAATTTTCCGTCTTCAATCGCTTTATAGCGATAATGCTTTTCCCACCAGGGCAAACCCTTGCCGTAATGCTTATCGATAAGTTGACGCCAATCATTATCCAGCGCGTCTTTTTTGGCGGCCTTTAATATTTTTATCATTTGGTTATTCTCCCTAAAAATTGTTTTGGGGAAAAGATCTGCGTTTGCCCAAACTTTTTGAGTACCAATAAATCTTTATCGCCGGTAACCAAGTAATCGGCCGAGGCGGCCAGGCATAATTCTAAAAACTGATTGTCTTTCGGGTCGCGGCAGAGAATTACTTTTTGTTGAGGGATAATCCTGATAGAATGAGTCGTAAGAATTTTTTTGATATTTCTAATTTTTGCTTGAGGAACCTCGAACCGGATTAACAAGCTAATCAACTCGGCTGCGGTACCAGGAGAAGCATAAAGCCTGAATTTTCCTTTCAGCCACAGTCTGATAATCTGTTTCGGAGTACCGCTCCAGTAAAAACCGGAGATTAAAACATTGGTGTCAATTACGACCCGCGGCCCGGTCGATAAGTTCATAAAGTTTTTCTTCTGTCAGCTCTTTAGGATTTATTTTTTGTTTTTTTAGCCAGCGGAGAAAATAAGGCCTTGTTTCTTTCATGGCCTGATTAAACTCTCTTTGCCAGTTTTTTTCCTTGATCTCGATATCTTCATAAGGCACAATCGCCGCCTGGGGCTGGCTTTTCCGCAGTAAGATCACAGTCTTTTTCTCAGCCACGACCTGGTCTAAAAGATTGCTGAAATTATTTCTGGCAAAAGTGGCGCTGACTAATTGATTCATATGTACACTCAAATTAACACTTAAACGTACACTTGTCAATAACTACTTTACCACCACAAAGGTGCCTAAACCTGTCACCGGTGCCGAGATTTTGCCGTCGCTGATTTCGGCTTTAAGGTCGGTCAAAGTCTTGCCGTCCCAAAACATCAGCCTGGCGCCGGTTAAATCGTCTTTCGATTGAATAGTCAGAGTGGCATTTTTCAAAGTTGGACTGCTGGCCGCCAAAAAGCTGTAGGGCCCGGCCAGGACTTCGCCGTCGACGTCCGCCGGCAAACCCATGGTGCCGGAGATAAGCACAAAAGTGTTGTTGGGTAAACCGGTCTTACCGACAGTCAAGGTCGCCCGGCTGTCTTTACTGGTATACACCCCGTCGCGGTCAAACTGCTGCTGCAGATTAAATTCGGATTTCAAAGCGTAGGCTTCTTTCCCGCCGTCAAAGCGCATGGTTAAGGAACCGCCGGTCACCCCTTCGTCATAGCGGCATTTGTCTTTGGAGCAGGAGCCAAACAGCAGGCTTTTTTCTACCGGCAATGGCTCGTCGCCAAAATTAATCGTACCAAACACGCCCTGGATCAAGCTTTCGGCTTGGTATTCCATCTCGTATTCTACTTTAGTCGCGTCTTTAACTCTGCTAATGGCCATGGTGACTTCTTTGCCGTCGGCGCGGGGGGTCAAAGTCACATACGGCCGGTCGGCAATGGCCACCTTGTTAATCTCTTCCAGTTTTTTGGTCGGCGCTTGAGTTTCCGTCTTGGTTTTCTTTGACGGCCAGAACATCCAGGCTAAAATAATTAACAAAATGGCACCGGGAACGATAAATTTTAAATTGGTTTTGATAAACTTCATAACTGCTCCTTAAAATAAGCGGCTAACTTATCGATTTTGATTCTTTCCTGCTTCATGCTGTCGCGGTCGCGGACCGTGACGTCGTCAGCTTTAAGACTAGCAAAATCCACGGTAATACACCAGGGCGTCCCGGCTTCGTCCTGGCGCCGATAGCGCTTGCCGATGTTGCCGTTGTCGTCCCAGCGAACCGCCATTTGCTGGGATAAATCAGTAAAAACGCTCCGGGCCAGTTTGGTCAGTTCCGGTTTGTTGGCCAGCAGCGGGAAAACGGCCACTTTGTAGGGTGCCAGTTTTGGTGCCAGTTTCAACACTACCCGGTCTTTGTCTTCGTGATAAGCGTCGATTAACAAGACTAATAGCGTCCGTGATAACCCAAAAGTCGGCTCGATCACGTGGGGAATAAATTTTTCGTGAGTCTCGGGATCAGTGTAGCGCAAGTCCACGCCGGATTTGGCCATGTGATTCTTCAGATCAAAATCCGTCCGGTAAGCACAGCCAAACCACTCCTTAAAACCAAATGGAAAGTCATATTCCAAATCCTCAGTCCGGCTGGAATAATGGGACAGCTCTTCTTTGCCGTGCTGCCGCCAGCGCAATTTTTTCTTGTCCACGCCCAAAAGAGCGGCAAACTTCATCATCTCCTTTTGCCAATACTCAAACCATTTCTCCCACTCGGCCTCTTTGACGTACCACTCAAACTCGGCCAGATCAAATTCCAAAGTCCGAAACACCTGCTGGCCCTGGGTAATTTCGTTTCTGAAACACTTGCCCGACTGGGCCAAACCGAACGGCAATTTGGGCGAAAGGGTATCTAAAACCTGCTTAAAATCGACGAACATTCCCTGGGCGGTTTCGCCGCGAAGATACACCTGAGACTGGTTTTCCGGAACAATCCCGACTTTGGTTTCAAACAACAAGTTAAATTTTTTGGGTTCGGTCCAGTTAGAAGCCCCGCAGTTAGGGCATTTGTCTCCAACTAACTGATCCACCCGCGCCCGCTGATGGCAATTTTTGCACTCTTTTAAAGTATCGGTAAAACTGGCCGTGTGGCCGGATGCTTCCCAAACTTTAGGGTTCATGAGCACCGAGGTTTCCAAACCGTAAATATTTTCCCGGCGGGTGACAAAAAACTCCCACCACAAATTTCTGAGGTTTCTTAGCAATTCCACTCCCAGCGGGCCGTAATCATAGGTATTGGCCAGTCCCCCGTAGATTTCCGAGCCGGGAAAAATAAATCCCCGTCTTTTGGCCAGCGCCGTTACCTGTTTAAACAAGTCCATAGTGGGACTGGCGTTTTAAAGTCTCAAATTCTCTGCGTGTTGGCGTTGTCTCCGCAAGATCAGCAATTGATAGACGCAAACCTCTTTCCATTTTATTCATTCTGATGACCAATCGCCTCTCCAGTCGGTGCTCTGATTTTAGTATGTCATCTTTAGTCGCCATCCCCATTTCTTTCAGAGTCTTTACCAGTACGGTTTTTGTTAACGGTTTATCTTTTGCCATATATGCAATACTAACAAATCCATTTAGCTAAGTCTATCAATAATGAAAAGCAGCAATCTACAAGGACAGTCCCTGTGGGCCTTGTACGCAAACTAGGCCTCTACCTGCAACTGCTGTCGCACATTCGGAGAAACTTCACCAATTTCATCTGGATCTTTCATCCACTTTTTCACATCCTGAATGATTGACGAATTTCTGACAAAAACCCAACCGGTTTCTTCAAAACCGAGAGCAAAGTCTCTTTTAATTTTGTCATTGTGCCAGTATCTGGCCAACATTCTGGCATAACCTTCGATTAACAACGCTGAACCCATGACTCGCGGCGCTTCTTTGGCAACCCAGTTCCAATCACCACCAATAGACAAACCGCTGCCAACTTCGGAAAAAGTATCCATTATCGCCTGTAGGACATCATTATGTTCTTTTGAATTTACCGTTTTCGTTAATTCTTCCAAAGAGAGTAAAGGGCTCTGATTCAGATCAGGAATAGCTTGTTTTAGCCTGGCAACTCCCCCAAAATTGTCTTGGTCAATCGGATCATTCCCTTTTAAAAGAAGGTTCATGTTTTTAATAATCGTGTCAAATTCATTGGTAATTTCTTCAAACCGTTCAGGGTTTGCCCTAAACCAATGCAAAGCTGTTCTTGCTTCCGGCGAGCGGCGAAACGACCAAGCCGCCTGATCACGAATCATTTTATCTGGGGACTGAATATCAGCTGACATGGCGCCGATTATATCAGGTTTTTCGAAACGCCGATGCCCAGCATAACTAGCAGTGAAAAGACAATCATCCAAGCGGCAGTCATCAAAACCAGTTTAATCGGTTGATCGGCTTTTTTGGTTTTAAGATAGAGCTTGACCGGGTAAGCAAACACCAGCAAGCCGCAAATCAGGGCGGAAGTGGTCAGGATCGAAAGCATTAAAAGTGGGCCGAAGAAATTGGGCACATGGCCAAACCAAGCTTCGCCTCTCCAAAAAACAATCGCGATCAAACTGCAGTAGCCGATTACTCCCAGAGCCTGATAAAAAGCAATCATAATTAATTGTAGCACTTCATTTCAATTTTTTGGAGTTTAAGGGTTTTTCGGTGATGGCCAAAATGTGGGCTTCTAAGGAAGCTCGGTCGGGGCGGGCGGGTAAACCAAAGCCTAAGAAAGTCAGTAATCGGGCTTCAAAATCAACTATTAAACTATTGCTGGCAGTGTCGCTGTTGAGCTGCGCCAGCGTGGCGCAAAGCAACGCATAAACTGCTTCGTGCTCCTGGTTTTCTGCAGTTAACTTGTCAACCAGCTCCAGTAATAAATAGGCGATGCGGACACGGTTCAGATTAACCCGCAGTTGAGGGAAACTATTAATCGTTTCCGCTTCAGTGATAATATCCAAGTTTTTACCGTTGGCAATCTGTAATTTAACCCGGTTAAACAGTTCTAAATGACCCTTTTTGCGCGAAGTTAAGCGGCGGATGCCTTTGGCCAGAAGCGTTAACTTTCCCCGATGTTTGGAAAAAACCGTTACCAACCGGTCGGCCTCGCCGAAATTAGTGCGTTTTAAAACAATCGCTTCGGTTTTGTAACTGCCCGGCATTAAAACTTAATTTCCCGATCGGCGTCTAAGTCAAATTCCTGGGTGTCATTCCCCAAACTAACCGTGTAGTGATGGTTTTTGGCCCCGGGCTGTTTTTGCAACAGCAAGCGGTACTCGCCGGTTTTCTTAAACGGCAAAGTGTATTTGAAAATCAGTTTGGTCCGGGATTCCGGACGCAGTTCGATAAACGCTTCCAGCACGGTTTTACCCAAATCTTTGTTGGTCGTCGCCTCAATATTCGAACCCAAGACTTCCACTAATTGGCTGCCTTCGGGCACGTAGAGCCGCACCCAGTCGCGCAAGATGCCGTTCAAGCACAACCCGCCTGATTCCAAATTGCAGTCATCAGGCGGTTCGGGATTGGTGTAGGTAATGGTCACGGTTTTAGTAATCGTGCCGTCGGAAGCCACATCAATTACCTGATCAATATCCTGCTCGACGTAAAGATTGGATTTGGCTCCGCCGAAATTAGTGTCGTTTAAATGGAAGTAGTCGGCGTCATACTCGCTGATCCGGCCGCTGGCGGAAAAAGCGTCGGCCACTGCCTGCATCGCCTCATCGTCGGGAAAATAAAACATCAGGTGTTTGGACTTGATGTTATTTAAACCGATCTCCATAAATTGCGGCCAAAGTTTTTTGGGCGAGTTCATCACGTTTAACAAAATCGAGTGCATCAAGGGACCGATCATGCCTTTACGGTTTCCCTTGACGTAATAAGTTGGCCGGGTGGCATAGTCTTCCATCTTGTAAACCACCTGGGGACAGTTGCACTCTTTGACAATTTCGGCATCGTAAGTACCCCAGTCGGCCACGCCCACCGGACCGAGAACTTTGAGCAGGTCAACGACGATTTGAGTATCCATGGCAATAACGCCGTCAAAATCCTTGTACTGGGCCACTTCCTTGTAATTGGGCAAAAACGCATCCATGGACACGGTAAAATCAGGGGACAGATTCATGTCTCTTAAATGCCAGTTATAGACTAAAGGCAAATATTTTTTGATCGGCTCCGGCGCCGGCAGGCGCTTGCCGAACTGATTATCCAGTTCGTAGATATCCTGGGACAGAACCGGGGTAATCTTGCCCCGGAAAGTTTCCAAAATAGCGTAGGCCGTCAAAAAGCCGCCCGAGCCTCTGATTTCGGCGTCGTTTTGGAAGATCAGGAGATAAGTTTGAGTCTCTGCCTGGCCCAAAAGCTTGGGCAAAAACGCCAAGAGCGGCTTAATGTTTTTCAAGACTTCGCCGCTGCTTGCTAACGAGCTTTGCAAACTGGCAATTTTAGTCCTGATTGACGGCGGGTAATGACGCGGATTAATCTTGTTGAGTTCGGTTTGGGCTTGAGTCAACTGGGTACTTACGCTTTCCAACTGCGGCGAGATTTTATCCAAAGTTTCCAAAATAAAAATGATTTTTTCTTCGGCGCTGTCGATGTTTAATTCGGTCGCCTCAGGCGACTGTCCGGAAAAACCCAGCACGTCGGCATATGGGGCAATCGAGTCGAGCACGGTTTTACCCGCCGCC
>Ga0209542_10003113_pt1 | contig 35930 bp, 40 predicted proteins | sample RifCSPhighO2_01_FD_184028 | JGI IMG/M metagenome (GOLD analysis project Ga0209542, IMG submission 184028) | Soil microbial communities from Rifle, Colorado - Rifle CSP2_plank highO2_0.1 (SPAdes) (version 2) | ecosystem: Environmental > Terrestrial > Deep subsurface > Rock core/Sediment ...
CATCCGCGAGTCCGCTCTGTTCATCGAGGCCGATGACCAGAGTTGAAATTCCCGCGCGAACCAAAAATGTCGCGGCAGTCCATGCCGCGGGTCCCGCGCCGATAATAATTACCTCGGAAACACTCTCCATAAACTCGATTGTAGCAGATAGATCTCGGAATGAGAAAAATTTTATGGCTGAAAAACCACGCAATATCAAGCTAAATCCGGCACGAATGAAAACTTGTGTTATTTATATTTATGTGTTATAATGTAAGTTCAGCAGAATTGAGAAGTAAATATTGGGAAACAATCAATAAACAGAAAGGAGTCTCCGTATGGAATTCAGCATCGCCGCAATGATAATGACGATGGCTTTCGTTGTCGTCTCGGGCTTTGTGTCTTACACGGAAGGAACATTCACAAGCCGCAATGTTAAAATGGGGTTTATAAACCATGGAGGGATGTGGGACGACTTCTTTGGCCTCGCTATCCTAAATGGGCTTGTCGCACCATATCTCAAAGGCGGATATACTTCGGCGGCAATTGGCGCTGCGCTCATCGCAACACTCGCAATCCACGCAATATGGGAGGACATGCTCCGTAAGACAGAATCCACCTGCCACATATTTCCCAATTACAACAATCTTTATTGGTGGAAAAATGTGAGCGCTGCCGGGGCGTTGCATATCGCGTACATGACACTGCAACTTGCAGTGATCATCATGTATCTATACTCACCCATGCCGAAGCACGTGGTCTGGATAGTTTCCACGCTCCTCGCCTTTCACACTACCTTCGGATCGATTCAGCCTGGGTGGTATTGTACTAGAAAGGTATGGACGATTGGAAACATTGCGCCATGCACGGTGATGATAATACTCATCGGGATCATTGGAGCAATAAAACTCCGGTACGCTTACTCCGCGTGATGGAAAAAATCGCAAATAACAATCGAGGCCTGCTTCATAAAAAGCGGGCCTCGTTAATTTTAGGAGTCTAGAGGATAATTCCTCCGCCCAATATTTCTCCGTTTTTTGAATAAAACACCGCCGATTGACCGGAGGCGACAAATTTTTGGGGTTTGGCGAAGATGAGCGACCAGTGACCAGCGACAGGCGACAAGAAATTTCGCCCGCCCATCTTCTTCCCTTGTCTCTTGCCTCTTGCCACTAGCCTTGCTTTGCCAAGTGGTTGCCGATATCGCACGCGGGCGTAAACTATGACGGGTAGCTTATCGCAAATAGCTGGATTTAAAAAATTCACATCGATCAGCTCGATTTCTTTTTTATACAGCGCTTTGTTTTTTTCTCCTTCCGCGACTGTGAGCGTATTTGTTTCTATATTCTTTTCCGATACGTAAAACGGTTTTTGATCGCCCTTACCTTTTGAGATTTTAGATTTTAGATTCGAGACACCAAGATGCCGCTGGCCAATGGTATAGAAATAGACTCCTTCATGCCTGCCTATTTTTTCTCCGGCGATGGTTAAAATCTCGCCCCGCTTCGGCCGGATGTACTGCTTCAAAAAATCCGAGATTGAAACTTTTCCCAAAAAACAAATCCCCTGCGAATCTTTTTTGTCCGCCGTAGGCAATCGGGCTTTTCTCGCGATTGCCCGCACTTCCGGTTTCAGATAGTCCCCAATCGGAAACAGGCAACGCGCAAGCTGTTTCTGCGTGAGCGTCCAGAGGAAATAGGATTGATCCTTGCTTGAGTCTTCCGCTTGAAATAAACGATGCGAATTTAATGCGAATCCATGCGAATGCCGCGAATCCAAACCCTTTCGCATTATTCGCGTTTTTTTCGCGTTATTCGCATCGGTCACCAACCTCACATAATGACCAGTAGAGATGTAATCCGCCCCCAGCGCAATCGCTCTATCAAAAAACAATCCGAATTTTATTTCTTTATTGCACATTACGTCCGGATTTGGCGTTATTCCGCTTCGGTATCCATCCACCATGTATTTTACGACTTTCTTTTTATATTCATCTTCGAAATCCCAGACGTAAAACGGAATGCCGAGTTTTTCCGCAACCCGCCGCGCGTCTTCCGCATCCCTGTCCTGACAACCGTCGATGTTGAAGCAACGCATAAAAACGCCGACGACATCATAGCCTTCGTTTTTTAAGAGCAAGGCCGTAACTGATGAGTCAACGCCTCCCGACATCGCGACAAAAACTCGCTTTCGCTTTTTTAACATCATCTTTGACTTCATGGCGGTGATATTCTAATGAAATTATTCACACATAGCAAAAGATATACCCGGAGGGCTTGGTGAACAATGTCCCCACAAGCAGAGCTTTGTTGATATTATGTCGAGTAGTCCTTGCCAAACTTATGCGTAGCTATCCCTTAGCGACATACTCAGGTCTAGTTTGTCGCCTAGATTCCCGCTTTCGCGGGAATGACATGCCGTGAAAGGATAGGTGAAAACTTATGCACAGAGTAGTATTGAAATTCCATCCCTCCGTTTTACTATATAAGTAGCGGTTCGAAAATTTAAAATATCTGAACCACTAGAAAGGATTGTTATGCCATCAGAATTCGCTGCGCCGATGTGTGCAGGCAAGTTCAGTCGACCGTCCAACCATCGCCTCGCCTATATTGCCGCAACGCCAACTCATGATGCGTGCCCACAATGCCGGAGAAACGGCCGGAACACAGTCATGACAACTCTCTGGCTGACCCCAACATTGAGCACACCACAATGCCCTGTGTACAGCTACGAGCCGCCGTAGACTTGAAAAGCGATTAAACGAACAAAAACCCAAACGGGCGCTTCTCCTGAAACGCCCGTTTTGTTTTTTTGCGTAAACGCCGCGGGATCATACTACAGAGCCCTTACTCCGCCCAATATACGAAAGTAAACAATTTCTGGCCCTTGCCGAGATCTCGTCCATAGAGAGACGGCTGTCCGTGACCGTCTTTTTTGAGCACGGTTCCAAACTCCGCGTCCTCATCCGAATCTGTTGCGCCGATACCCGAATTGCCGCGGCTGTTTATAACCGAAGACAGAAGTGTCGTGAACGAGTCGGTGTGCGCGTATATCAACTCAAGCTCTTCATAGTCGTGCGCGTTCGGGTGCTGGTTTGTCGATGGATCGTTCGTGTAGTCCATGCACGTTCCAAGGTTCGGGTTAACGAAAATTTCGTCCTGGTGATCGAGCCCAAGCGTGTGGCCGATTTCCTGGCACGCCACGAGATTACGCCACGCCGGCGTGTTGTACTTGGCTGTATTGAAATACGTGTCGTTGAGTTTCACTGTTCCCTTCGTGATATGCTCCCCGCCCGTCACCCAGATTTGAGCAACTCCGAGCCAGCCGTTGTTGCCATACTTCGAGTTGCACACTTCCACCCGCCCAGCCACCGCTTTACAATTTTTTGGGTTGGTGGCACCAGCGACGATGGGGGCATTAAGCACGGTTGACGTGCTCCAATCGTTCGACGCGGTCAAAAGCGCCACATCCCACGCGCTCGAAACGTTATCGCCAAGCTTGAGGGTGAACGGATTACTCGTCCGCGCCCAGTGATACGGTCCCCACGCATGGAACGCGAGCGCCACACCGGCAACCGCTACGAAAGTTACAACCGCAACTCCCGCCTTGATTGAAATTTTATTCATGCGATGTAGTGTAGCTTAGCATATCGAGAAGTCAACTGTGTACAACTTAAAACCCTACCTGTACACGATGCCGGGTTCGTCCGGCAGCCTGCAATAGATCAGTTAAGCGGGCAATATCTCTTGCTATTCTCCTTTTCAAGAGTGTTCTTAAGCGTCTCGTAAGCTGAATGCGACCCAGGAAAGACCGAATTAAACATGCTGATCACCTGCGAAGTCGTAAAGGCAAAATGGACGCTGGAGTTTTTGGAATTCAGCAACGCAGCAACAGCCTGGCGCCCCAACGCGTTCAGCCCTCCGCCTTCCAGATTCAAAACCTGAAGCAAAGTTTTTCCCGGGAACGCGTTTTCAAATACCGAAGAGAATTGCGCGACCGGAGCATAGCCCACCCACGAATCTAAGTGCTGATGCCCTTTCCAGTATCCGGGAGAGCATCCTTGCGCCGTCACGATGTCATCATTCGTGATCGTGCATGTCTTTGTCTCTCCGTTCGCGATAGTGCCGCTGCAACCGCTCGAGAGAGTTTTGGTATACCCGTGCATTGGAGCTTCGTCCACGCTGTACGACCCCGCGTTTAGAGTTACGGTCGTGCCCGTTTCGCTTCCGGGGAACGTAGATGTCGGCTGGACGTTCGTGCCGGTGACGATCATCTTGAAACTACCCGCGTGCTTGACGCCGCCGTCGTCATTTTTGACGTGTTTAATGACAATTAACGTTGGGTTGCAGCTTCCAGTTCCCGTGGTATGGACTGTGTTGCTGTTTACCCACGTGCCGAAGTTGTTGTATTCGGCGGAGGAAATGCGTGCAGTATTGGGGATATCAAACGGTCCGCAGGATGGCGCTTTGACGGTTGCTTTCCACGTTGCGGAGCCAGTTTGCCCGGGCGTGAGAACATTCGCGTTCCATGTAAGCGTGCGCGTAGAATGGGTGTAGAGCGGTGTGCCGCTATAGCCGGGAATAACATTCGCGGAGCTCGTGGCGCTTACAAACGTAAGCAAAGGATCAACCGTGTCTTGAATTTTTACTCCTCCGCCGGTGCAATTACCAGTGCCGGTATTTTTGAACGCAAGCGTATACCACAGAGTAGCCCCCGGGGTCGTGGTCGTAGCGCTCACCGATTTTGAAATCGTAAGAATGCATTTCGGCGGCGCCTTAATGTATTCATTCGTGATCGTGCATGTCTTTGTCTCTCCGTTCGCGATAGTGCCACTGCAACCGCTCGAGAGGGTTTTGGCATACCCGTGCATTGGGGCTTCATCCACGCTGTACGACCCCGCGCTCAAGGTTACGGTCGTACCTGTTTCGCTTCCGGGGAATGTGGATGTCGGCTGGACATTCGTGCCCGTGACGATCATCTTGAAATCACCCGCGTGTTTGGTGCCGACGTGGTTGTTGATGACGTGTTTAATGACAGTTAGCCGCGTTTTGTAGCTTATGCTCAACACTTCAACCACCAAGTCGCAGCCGAATTTTTTACCCTCCAGACTCGGGTCGAGCTCGTAGGCGGCGGGAACAACGTTATCCTGCGCGCACTCGCCCCGGAAACATGGCACATGGAGGTCGATAGTCCATTTGTCTTCAGTGTCATGGTCGGATTTCGCGAGCCGGCCATACGCAATCGAAGAACTCGCGTTTGGATTGTGGAATGCAGGGACGCCAGTGTCGTTTGCGGGCGCGTTATCCGGTTCTTTTGAAAGATACGGGCAGAGCGATGGATAACAACGCGTATAATCCGTTGGGCGCAAGGCGCAGTACGCGCTCTCAACATGGCTGTCAATTCTCGGTTTCGGTTTTTGAGTAATCCGGTACTCAACATCATCAAGAAACGCGCTGTTTATAAACGACTGCGACAAATTGATATTGAGCGGCTGAAAAAGCACCTCTTCCGGAAACACAGTTTCAAAGGAAATCACTTTGGGATTTACCGTGAGGTTTGTGTCTATTGTCACGTTCCAGGCGCTCACGTGGAGCGCGTTAAGGGACAGGATAGCGAGTGTTCCAAGCGCTGCAACGATGGCAAAAGATTTTTTTGTTTTCATTAAGGTAGGGTGGCTGCAGGTACGGGATCGCTACTCGCGCTACTGGTTGAGTCCGCGCTTGTTGTCGCATCACTCGTGCCAGTTGAGTCGCTCGTATCAGTTGAAGTATCGCTTGGCGCCGTGGTATCTTCCGGCAAAGTTCCCTGCACCGCGCCGGAATTTGTGCTACTTGAGGTGGTTGCGTCTGTGTCCGATGTGTCTGATTGAGGCGTACTGTCCGTGTCTGATTGGGTCGTTGTACTAGTTGTACTACTAGTTGTACTAGTAGCGTCCGTTGACGTAGCCGATGTGTCTGATCCCGTGGTTAATCCCTGGTCCGAAGAAGCGGCGGTTGAGGTGGTATTTGTATCATCCGTAGCTCCGATTTCTGAAATGTCTGAAGTGCTTGTAGCAGTATTATCCGCAGTTCCTGTTGTGGTACTCGTGGTAACACTTTCCAATGTATCCTGTCCCGTGCCAGAATCCGTGCTGGTTGGAGTGCTGCTGTCCGCATCTGTTGTAATGTCCGTATCTGATTGAGGCGTTGTGCTGGTGGCGTCCGCCAACGTGGAAGTTGAATTTTCATCCGGCGCGACTGGCACTGTGCTGGAGAAATTTTCCAATCCACTATCGACAACAGAAACTCCTCCACCGCCTCCACCACCGCCACCGCCGCCTCCGCCCGCGTAAATAATAGTTGTTGTTGTCGCTGTGGCCGTGGCAGTGCTTGATGTATTTCCAGTTGTTTCTACCGCGCTATCGGCGAGCGATTCCGGCTCCGAAGCGAGCGGCACGTTTTCATGCGCCGACTCGATCACGAGCTGCGGATTGTCGGGCGGATCAAACGCGTCCGACTTGCCCGCCAGAATTTTAAAGAAGATATTATTTGCTTTTCCGGGAGTCGCGTCGGGATCCACCCAGTTCGAGGCGCCGTCCGGCACGCGCGCGAAAGATTTATCTTCCGGAGCGTCGCTCGCGTACAGATGGCTGTCAACGAGAACTCCGCCCGCTCCGATTGTGTCGCTGAAGAGCCGCACGGTGTCGCCGCCGTTGTTGTTGAGCGCGAAGTCAGAATCCCCTTCGCGATAGACCACAAGATACCCAAGCGAAGGAATGGTGGTACCTCCGGTATTTGTATTTGAAACAGTGATCGGAAGCGCGTGGGTATTTATGCTGTCGTAGAGCACGTATCCCGCGAGGTCTACCGTGGACGAAGAGGGATTGAAAATTTCCGCCCATTCGCCGTCAAGCGCGCCCCCCGCCGCTCCATCATCCAAGCCGATTGGATTCGGCATAAATTCGTTTATTAAAACATGGCTCGTTAGTTCATAGGGTTGAGGAGCGCCGCAGGAAATCGTGGTCGGAAGAGCGCGGTAGTTTACCGTCACATTCTGATCAATCCGCACCGCGCCGTTGTCGTCTGTGTCAACGCCCGTGCCGTGCGCCGCGAAAACCGCGAGAAGCGCGCGATCCTGATTGATGTGAACATCTCCGTTTGAAGCATAGAGCACCACATCGCCCACATCTGAATTACTTGAAGCAGTTTGAATCGCGGCATCCGTTCCACTTACGGCGGCATGCGTTGAAACAAGGAGGAATGCGCCCGTGGAGCCCGAACCGCTAAACGTGACGTTGGAATCAATGCTGATCACGCCGTCAACGATAATGGTGGCGAACTGGTTGCCAAAGCCCGAGTCCTGAATAATTGCGCTGTTTGAACCGATGCTTAAATTGCCGTGAACATAGATCGGGCCTTTTACCGTCACGCTATTGGAATTTCCGAACGCGAGATCTCCCAAAATTTCCGTCGGCCCCATCACGAGTCCCACGGTATTGGCGGGGAATATGAAACTGCCGTTTACCGTGCCGCCGCTCTGCGCATGCGCTTTCCATGTCGGTATCGCGACATCGGGCAGAGCAACCGCTGGCGTTCCCGTCGACGTGACGCCGGTTACGTCAACCTCGGAATCAATTGTGTTGGTAGTGCTCGCATTTCCGTTTATCGTGCGGGTGCCGTCTGCGCCGATCTTTTCGATTTCGTCGTTGGAGCGTACGTTGCCGTTTATCGTGACACCATTTGCGATATCCGCATCGTCATTCACCGAAACATCGCTTGAGCCGGCCGCTTGCACCGCAAGATTTTTCGGGAAGTTGACTATTTGCGGCGTACAGGCAAAGCCGTTGTCAAAGTTAAAGAAATTTACGGTGTGGGTTTCCGTGGCGCTCATAGTTACGTCCACATTGTCCGCCGACATGTGCTGCCAGCCATCCCGATCTTCTTCGTCAACGGTATAATTCGCGGGGTTAAGATCATTGAACGCGTAGTAGCCGCCGCTCGCGGTTACCGTGGTCGCGATGACCGATGTGCCGTTTTTAAGATCCACTCTCCAGCCCTCAATCGGGAAATCGCCCGCTGTGAGCGTGCCGCTCTTGTCCATGTCGTTGTATTTGCGCCCTTCGATTTTTCCCTTGTGCGACGGATCATAAATTTCGGTGGTTATTACACTGCTGTGGGAATCAACGGAGGCGCCGTCGCAGGCAATGGCTTTGACCACCGAATCTTCCGTAATCGTAAGCGGAATCGGCTTCGGGCCGCCCGGGAAGATGCCGCAGATTGGATCGGGGGCGATGTCCGGATCCGTGCCCGGGGTTATGGTGTAGAAAATATGCGTGGCGTCCGGATCGCTGTCGTATATCGCGATATCAACCGAACCTTCATACTGGCCGCCCGGAGGCGAAATGATCGGCTTCGAAACCTGCACAACGGTCGCGCTCGCGTAAACCACAAACGCTTCGAACGCGATAAATGCCTGCGCCTGGATAAGTAACATGGCCATCGCGAGGGCAAACGCGGCTCCTTTTTTCCCGAACGCAAACAGCAACCGGAACGCGACGCGGAGTGATCGCGAGAAATTAAACACGCTTCGTTCGCGTTCCCGCGACACAAATTTTCCCCGTTTCTTGGACTGCGATTTCGCCTGTTTATTTGTCCATTCTTGGGGTTTCATAATATCTTGTACGATTTTTATATTATTTTCTGGTTGCATAGACAGTGACGAATCCTAAATATGGCAGTCGTGCGTACTTTCCAAAAATCTGATATGACCTTCCCACCACGTTTTCATACTTAACCGGCGAGTCGTCCATGAAATTCGCGTCGCCTTTTGTAATCAACGTATCCTCTTTCAGTTTTGTAATGCGGTGGATAGTAAAACCGGCGCCATCCGCGTTGCGATACACAATAATATCGCCGACTTTGAGCTCGCTCCGGCTTACCCCTTGGATGAACACCAAGTCCCCTTCTTTCAAGACCGGCCACATGGAGCCCGACGTTATGGCCGCCATCGGATACGGCGTGTTGAGCGACCATGAGAGAAACTTTGGCAGCCCAACCACAACAACCCCGACGATGACAATGTAGGTCACGATATTGATCGTTGATCGCACAATGGCTTTTTTAATCGTGCCTGTTTTCGCGTTGTTTTCCATGTTCATTAAGTTACCTCGTGAGGCCAAACGTCGGAATTTTGAAAAGATACACCCGCCCTTTATATTTGTCTTCGATCTGCGCCGAGGCCGGCATATAGACCGTAAACTCGATTTTCGTTTTCTCGTGCGCCCCGAGCGTAAAATAATTTTTATCGATTTTCGTAAGCTCTCCGATTCTGCCGGTTTTTATAATCGCGATGTACATCGGGATCGGCGTGCCGTTTTCAATGTCCACTCTTCGCACCGCCGAGGTGCCGCGGGAGAGATCGCCGAAATCAAGGGCATCAGCGGTCGGGTTCACGCCCACTTTTCCGTCTCCTTCGATCACGCGGACCAGGGAGGAATATTTGTTGGCGTCGAGCGTAACGTAGAAAGCGAAGAAGAAAATGACAATCACAATGATGCCGATTACTTTCTCGCGCGTTTTCATCGGCGCGCCGGCGGTTTTCTCGATCCAGCCCCGCGCTTTCGCGCCAAGGCCTTTCACTGATGCGCCAAGACTACTGATTGAAAACTTGGCTTTTTTCTCGTTATTTTGTTGGTCGTCCATGATTTATATTATTTTTATATACCAAGCGATTTGCGCTGTGTGGAAAGCCTATTTTCTCTTTGTCATCCCGGAAGCCCTGCTATCCGGGATCCAGTATTTTCTTGATTCATCTGGATTCCCGCCTGCGCGGGAATGACAGAAAAATTTGTCATCGCGAGGGTTTGTACGCAAACCCGTGGCGATCCAGAAATATTTCATTGATTACTGGATTGCTTCGGATGCACTCGCAATGACAGGACGTGAGGAAAATCAAGGTTTCCGAACAGCTTAAGTGCGCCGGCGCATGGATAAATTTTCCATATTCATTCTCATCGCAATTCTTATCAAACGCTGGGTTTTTCCGGTGTGGAGGCGTGAATGCGGCAATAATGCGGCAAAATTGCCGGATTCGGTTTTAGGGCTTTGTTTTAAAGCACGGTTACTCACGCAAAGACGAAATAAAACAGCCTACTCGCGGTGAGTAGGCTGTTTTTAATTGAAGGCTGGAAGCGAGAATCTAAATGAAAATCTTGAAATCTCATGCACAAGATAATCACGTCGCTTAGGAGGTGCGGGGTGGGGAACCCCAATTGAAGATGATCCTCGTCTCCGGCACATCAAAAAATTGTTTGAACTGTTTAGTATGATACTACAGATGGTCACCCAAATCAATAATTCAGGCATGGAAGCTAGATCAGGGGAAGATCCACAATGAAGCAGATCTAGATCTAGCCTCCATGTCTGGATTATTGTGTAATTTAATGATGCCCTCTTATATCACGGGGGTTGCGTAGGTGTCAATCCATGAGGGGAGAAATATTAGCATTTTGAACGATCGCATAAAATGCTAATATTCCTCCCGCCTTTAGAGAATTACCCGCCGCTCTATGCCGTAATGACATGTAGTGGGTTTTTGAAAACGCTCTAGTTTACAATAATGCTGTTTGGTTGATATGATTCGAACTATGAAAGCGATACTGGGCACAAAACCATCGTCCGACGCCCTTCCTCTTGTGTTTTTTCTTTCTCCAAAAGACGCGCTTAGCCGCGCCCCCCTCGCAGGGTTTTTGAACCCACAGGAGCGGGAATATCTCGCGCAGATAAAAAAGGAGGCTGGCGTCAAAGAAAAAGAGGTGAAGGTGTTTGTGATGCCCGGAAGTTCGCGCAAAATTATTTTAGTCGGCACGGGGGGCAGCTCCACGGGAGTGATGGCGGGAATCGCCATGCGGATCGCCGTCCAAGCCGCAAAACGAGAGAAGGTCAAAAGTTTCGGTTTCTGGGCGGGAATACCCGTGCAACGAAAAAAAACTAGGAATTTCTATGAGGCCGTTGCGGCGAACGCCGCGATGGCGAATTTCGAATTCGTGAAATACAAAACCGCTCCAGAGGAAGGATTTGCTTTCGTGGAGGAAATTGAAGCAATCGCGGGGAAACCGAATAAAGATATCGCGGAAGGATTGCGGCGCGGTTTAATTATCGGAGAGGAAATCAACAGTTGCCGCGAACTTGCGAACACTCCGGGCGGAGACATGACGCCGCGAGCGCTCGCGGCGCATGCCATCGCGGTTTCCGAGGAATTAGGAATACGGACGACAATCCTCGACGAGAGAAAAATCAAGGAACTCGGCATGGGCGGCGTTATCGGAGTTTCAAAGGGATCAATAGAACCGCCGCAGTTTATCGTCCAGGAGTATATGAACGGGGCGAAAACAAGGAAGCCGATTGTCCTTGTGGGCAAGGGAGTAACATTCGACACAGGCGGATTGAACCTCAAGCCATCGAACTCGATTTATGAAATGCATATGGATATGTCCGGCGGCGCGGCGGTGATACACGCGATACGGGCCGCGGCGCGACTCAAGCTCAAGAAAAACATCGTAGGGCTTGTACCTGCAGTCGAAAATATGCCGTCCGGCTCAAGCTATCGCCCGGGCGATCTCTTGCGCACGCTGTCGGGAAAAACAATCGAGGTGCTCGACACCGACGCGGAGGGAAGAGTGATCCTCGCGGACGCGCTCTCGTACGCGAAGACGTTCAATCCGTCTGTTGTGATAGACGTCGCAACGCTTACCGGCGCGGCGATGGTCGCTCTCGGGCAACGCTATTCCGCGCTCTTTTCGAATGAGAAAAAACTTGGGGACCACCTTCGCGCGATTGGCGAAGAAACCGGAGACAGAGCATGGCTAATGCCGCTCTCAACTGATTATGAAGAGGAAATAAAAGGCACGTTCGGTGACGTGGCGAACGTCGGAAAAACCAGATATGGCGGAGCGATCACGGGCGCGGTTTTCTTGTGGCAGTTCATCAAGGAAGGCACGGCGGAAAAATCAAAAAAACCGATTCGATGGGCGCATCTCGACATCGCCCCTCGCATGACAACAATCGAAGGCGAGTATCTCGCAAAAGGCGCGGCTGGGGCGCCCGTAATGCTTCTTACGCGCTTTCTCGAGGAACATTTTTCGTAATGGATCCCGTTAGAGATCACCTATTGTGAAATTACATACCCACCCCACAACCCATATGTATATGTCGAATAAAGATCTTGCGACGAAATAACGGAAACGCAAGCGTTTCCTATCTCTAACGGAATGGACATCATCGCCTATGGTTTATGGGCCGCGGCTGCTTATAAAGCGGCGAATAACCAGCGAAAAAAGCGCGGGAAGAAAACATTAAGTATCCCGTGGGCGGTGTTTTTTGGGGTTTTTCCGGATCTGTTTGCGTTTACCCTGCCATGGATTTTTATATTATTCGGACTTGCGGCCGGCACGATAAACCCCGCGACCATCCCCGGACCGTCTTCGCAGGAACCGCCTACGCCGCAGGCATTCCCCTCTTACATTTTTGATCTGGCGAACGCACTCTATAATATAAGCCATAGCTTAGTCATTTTTGGGATAATTTTTGCCGCAATTTATCTAGTACAGCACCGGATCCAATGGGAACTTGGCGCATGGCTTCTCCATATTTTTATAGATATTCCCACTCATTCATACACATTTTTTCCAACTCCCGCGCTTTGGCCTATTTCAGAATGGAAATTCACCCATGGCATAGCGTGGAGCACTCACTGGTTCATGGTTGTGAACTATTCGCTTCTTATCTTTGTCTACATCTTCCTGTACGTGAAGCGCAGGCATAACCGCGCTCAACCCTCGACATAGCTAGCTCTTATCCACCCGCTCGACGTAGTCCCCTGTTTCAGTATTAATTCGTATAATATCGCCCTCGTTTATAAAAAGCGGCGTAGAAACTTTTCCGCCTCCCTCAATTGTCACCGCCTTATCTCCCCCCTGCGCGGTATTGCCTTTTATCGAGGGCGGCGCTTCGATAACTTTAAAATCCATCTTGACCGGAAGCGTCACCTTTATAACTTTGTCATTAAAAATAACCGTTTCAACCTTGACGCTTGCTTTCAAAAACTGACGCGCATCGCCGATTACTTCCGCGGGAAGGGAAAATCGATTTTTCGGATTCCCTTCTTCGGTGAACCAATATTCGTCGCGATGATTGTAAATAAAAACTGCGTGTTGCTTTTGGATTTCCGCCTCTTCGAAACTATCGCTTCCCTGAAAATTTCTATCCAAAAGCTTCCCGGTAATCAGGTTTTTAATCCGCGTCTGCACAACGGCCTTCCGCTGCTGCATGCGCAGAAAATGCATATCAATAACTTCGTATGGCGCGCCATCCATGATAAAGAGGACGCCTTTTTTTAGGTCTGTATATGCGAGCATATCTTCGGTTGACGTGTGACTATTAACTTAATTACTGATAACGACTGACAACTGTGACCGGCGACTTATAACTAAAATAAGGACTGGGAAATTATATACGCGGACGTATTTTTTTTCAACCCACTGTCGTCGGCGCATACCCGAATATCGCGTGTCAAATTCTTTAGGCGCTGTTTGAAAATCTTGATTTTCCTACCTTTTGTCATTGCGAGTGCATCCGAAGCAATCCAGTAATCAATGAAATATTTCTGGATCGCCACGGGTTTGCGTACAAACCCTCGCGATGACAAATACGATGGATTGCGGAGCTTGTCCCGAGCGTAGCGAAGGATCGAGTACTCCTCGCAATGACATTTGATGATTGGTTTCCGAACAGAGCGCCAATTTTTTAAACAAAACACCGCGCGGCGATCGACCGAGAAAAAGCGGTTTTTATTTGAGCATAATCCCCGACGCGGCGAGTCGCGCGAGAACATCTCGTACGCTCCCACTAAATGCCCCGCGGGATTCAATTTTCATCGTCGCTGCCATCGCGGCAAACGTCCCATGGGAGACCGGCGACGCGTACAAATTTGTCGCGCGGATAAACGCGGCGGCGTATGTATCCCCCGCGCCGGTAGGATCCCCGATATTCGCCGGAGGAAAAGCAGGAATTTGATACTTCTCGCGCCCCGCAAACACCATCGAACCTTCCGAGCCAAGAGTCACGACGATAACCGCGTCGGTTTTCGTTTGCATAAACCGCACCGCTTCATCAATCGATTTCTTTTGCGCAACGAATGTGATCTCCCTGTCATCGAGAAACAGATGCGAAAGATGCGGCGCTACGCGAATCAGATATTCCGGATTTTTCCACGCAATTGATTCTCCTTTCGGATACGCGAACATTCCGAAACTGCCGAGAACAATTTTCCCCCTGTGAATCGCAGTGAAAAGAAGCGGTGAGATGTTGTCGTAAAAAAGCGGGCCGAAACATACAAAATCAAACGAGTTGAGCTGGCGCATGAGTTCCGGCGCCGCATCAATCCTATTTCGCGCGTATCGCGCGACAACCGAAATACAGGCATCCGGGTTCGCGCTTGAATAAAAACGCTCGAATTCTATCGTCCTTTCGGCGGGAATACGCACGACTTCCACCTGCTCAAAATTTTTGCGAACCCACGCGTCGTCGTTTGAATCATAGGTTGCATACACGACGACATCCGCGCCAAGATTCTTGAGCGCGACTCCTTCATAATACGGGATGCCGCCGATGCGAACGGTCGTTGTCCGATCAACGGTAATTTTATTTTTTACAACCGGGCCGAGAAGCGCGACTTTCATTCTCTCGATTATATCCTTTTTCCGGGTAAAATGCCGACAAAAATAGGTTCTAGTCCGCTTCTTCTTTTTTCGCTTTAATGAAACCGCGAAAATTTTCCAAAAACTCCACGAATAGCTGAAACGGAAGTTCGATCAAAAAGTTAAAAATTATCACCAATACATTAAATTTACCGAGCCCGCTGATCGCCCACTTGCCGATTGTCATAAAAGGAATCGAGATAAGGTCAACGAGAAAACTCCCAAGCGTTGGTTTTTCTTTCATCAAACTTATTTCCTTCGTGCGGTTATTAATCTTTACGCCTGTCGCGATCACCATTGACGTAAAGAGCGCGAAGATAACGATGCTCGCGACGCTAAAATTCAAGCTTATAAGGCCCATAGTCAACATATAGAGAATCACGCATAGCGTTATAAGGTACGCGAAACGCACCAACGCTTCGCTTATCCAGCTTCGCTTTTTCGGGACAACGACAATATATTTCTTTTGCGCGCCGGGCGAAATAATATCCCTTACCTCGCTCGCCACCAAATAATAGTTTTGTTTTGACGGGAGGCGAATCAAAAGGATAATGAAGAGCATGAGAAGCGGCGGCAGGGCGATGTTGATGATCAGGGTATGCGCGGAAAACGCGTGAGCAAGATATTTGTCGAGAGGTATTTCAACCGCAAAAGCAACCAAAACTTTCGAAATAAAAAATGAAATGACGCTAAAAAACGCCAGTTTATGAAGCTGGACTTTCTCCCGTTTATACCGATCCTGGTACGCGTGTTTCAGCAACATTTCAAAGTTTTCGTCAATCGAGCTTCCGCTAAAAACAAGATCGCCCAAAAGCAAAAAAACGATTTTTTCCCTGTTGCACAATTTAAAAAAATGGCGGCCGACTGGATTTTTAAGGAAAGAGTCCAGAGTATGTTTTAATTCCGGAAGGCTCTTTGCAATTTCTGCGGTTTCTTCCCCGCTCTGGGTGTCCCAATGAGAATATATAAATTTTAAAAGGCGGTATTGGAGCTGGTCGACATCGGGACGGAATAGCGCCCTCTGCACGGCAATAAAAAGTTGGATGTCTTTTTCTTCTTCGCTCAACTCAATATTTTTGAGCGAAAGATTTCTTCTCACGATGCTAAACATCGCAGAAGAGAGCATCCTCTCTTTTACAGGCGGGAAAAGCTCTTCCTCAATCGCCGAAACGGAAATAGCCACAAGCCAATCCGAAATTTTGTCTTTTTCGATTTCACCCTTGTATACACCATGCTCGATAAAATAAATAAGATTATCTATGATCTTTTGAACGTCGGCGATTTTGCTTTCCTGCACCGTATCGTTCGCCAAGTGCCCCGAACGAATCAGTTCCTTTATCAGCGGCTCGGCAAAATTTTTATCGAAATCTTTCAAAAAAATCCTGCGGCGCAGAATCCGGTCAATCGTCCCCTTGCGAAGCAGGTGCTCCTCGCTGTACGCAATCAAGTTCCGCACCTTTTCGTAGAACGCCGCGACTTTCGCCGCGATTTCATCAACGTGAATCTTCTCACCCGAGTATTTTTGGCTTATCTCTTTTTCCTTAAAATATCCTTCGTAGTCAGCTACAAGCTTCTGAACCACCTCTGATTTTTCCATAAGCTTTAATTATATAGATTTGATAGAAATACCCCAAATATGGGGTTTTCGGACGGGCATTAGATAGCCTACTCTAAAATCGAGGTTTTGCAACGTTTTAATTTTGTTACGCTAACAAGAGGAGAACACGAGGCGAAACCGGAATCTATCGAAAAACAAAGCTCTCAAGAAGGTAGTTGCGCACAACTTCGCTAGATACATGTCTCGTGACTATCGCTACAAAATATTTTTTACTTGGATGTGTTGTGAACGCCCAGTCGTACAAATCCCCATCTATGCCGCTAGCGCTATTTGCCAAAATAAATTTTATTCCGGAAGCGGTGGTTGTACTGGAAACATCGCTCGCATTCAAAAATTTTCCTCTGACCAGCGTATTAACTATCAAATCGGGGTCTCTTTCGGAAGTGATAGGTTCAAAAAGCACGGCTGCTTTCGAAGCTCTCGCTACTGTGCCATACGCATACTCGCCAAAAACGAAGTACCAGCCCTTCGGCAATATCTCTATACTGCCATCAAGCGGGAAAAGGCGATTTGGAAGAACGCAATATTTTTCTGGAACTGAGAAAGAAAAGCCGTACTTATCAGTCTTAAACGAAGAAGAGCCGAATGTGCAATTCGCAATGGACTGAACTTGGCGGCTAGCCATGATATATGGATACGAAAGCGTTCCCGTGAAAGCCATCCATAAGAATAGAAATGCGAGTAATGCAAGCAATGAGCCTAAAACCTTGTGGTTTTTGACAAGAGTAATGGTTTTATTTTCTTTTAAAAAATTTGAGAACATTTTAACCGCTTGCTAGTATAGTTCATAACATGCGCCAAACAATAACTGTAATAGCTGCGGGATTGCTTGTCGTGGGAACTTTGACTGCCACCGTATGGACTGCAAGCATTTTACACAACAACCAAGTGGCTCGCAACAAAATCGTAGAGCAAGAGAAACAAATAGACCTAATAAATCAAGAAAGTCAGCAGCTAATTCCGACAAGTACGACCACGTCCGCTCTATCGCCAACTTCGACCCCTAGCACAGTTGCCCCTCCTTCCGATGAAGCAACAAAACCTGCGGCAAATCCGCCGCAAAGTACAAACACCCAAACGCAAGTCGCCGTTCATAAAACCGCCGCGGACTGCTGGATCATCATATCCAACAAAATATATAATGTTTCGCCATTCTTGAGCCAACATCCGGGAGGAGTTGGAGCAATAACGCCTTATTGCGGGCAAGAAGCTACGATTGCGTTTCAAACTCATGGCCAAGCGGGTGGTTCCAATCATTCTAGTTATGCTTATTCCCTTCTTACATCATATTATGTCGCGCCATTATCTTCTGCTTCTGGACAGTGAATTTACCCAGAGGACAAAAATCTTCAATGCCGGCGGCACATGGACATTCAAAGCACAGGATCATAATGGCAATCAAGGTACTCTCGTCGTACAATAATATTAATCTTATTATTTAAAAATGAACGAGCCGAGGAACAACTCACTGCTGTCAATAATAATATTTCTCTGTCTGGCAACGTTTGTCATACTGGCCATAGTTATCGGAACAGAAGAATCAATTCCAACGCCTACTCCGCCCATACATACTCTAGATCAAAGTCAGCAATGAAAACTATACTTAAAATTAATGGAGCAACTCTGCTTCGAATTGGAATCTCTTTTGTTTTTCTTTGGTTCGGATCACAGCAATTCCTTCACCCAGAAATGTGGATTGGTTTTATCCCTGAATGGGTTATACATCTCTCGCCTGTCGGAGCAGTAACACTGCTACACATAAATGGCGCCCTAGAACTAGTATTCGGGACAACGCTGTTGTTTGGTTTTTTTACCAGGGTAAGCGCGTTAATTTTAGCTTTGCATATGGGGCATATTACAACAATGATGGGCTACAGCAGCATAGGGGTAAGAGATTTTGGTTTAACGGTGGCAACTTTCGCAATATTCTTGAATGGCGCGGACCATATAACTTTAGACAATTTTTTATTTTTCCGCTCAATACAACCGGAGCAGACCTTGTAACTTCTTTGTTGGGCTTTCCCCTCTGAATCATCCCGCGTTCAAATTCTTCCTTATTACTGCGCAAAAATTGGTACTCGCGAGGAGCACCATTTTTTGCTACGGCGGTGCAAAGTAGGTCTGAGTGAGGTCAGACTCAAGAGTTCGGAACGCATTCCTTAATTTTCACCGTTTTGATTTGTGTTTTTGTTTTGGTCATATGTGGTGATTGAATATCGAAAGTTCCGTTATTTCTGAAAAATCTATATCTTTAACTTCCGGCTCATCAAAGATGCCGACTTTTTTAGGATCAGCATATCCTCCGCCTTTCCAATCGGCTTCCGGATTCTTTTCAAACTCTAATTCCATATGCTTTGAGCATTCCTTGATCGCGTCTCGCATAAAAAGCGTAAGCCAGACCTTGTCTTGAATGGTCTCTGGAATTAGTTTGATTTGATCTGTTTCTATAAGTTCGATTTTCATGGAATTTGATTAAATTAATTTGTTACGATCATGTACTCAATGTTATTGCTCTGGTTGCGGCCACCGGCATTGGCCACACTCCATTTATGTTCCATCATTTGCACTTCCGCTTTCCGGTGTTTCTGCACCATCGCCAATAACTTTTCCGGCTTCACGCCGATGTCCTCTTTGTTTTGGCCAAGCGATATAACCCATTGAGGGATATGCTTGGCCGCTTCAAACATCCTCTCCAGAAAGTCATCAGCGATCTTGTTTGAGAATCCGCTCGGCTTATTGTCGAGCTTCTTGCCGACGAGCAGGTTGTCTAAAATCCCATACTCAACCTCGTAGGCAGAAGAGCCAGAATAAGGAGGATCAAAATAAACAACATCACCTTGAACAGTCTTGAGGAAATCAAACACGTCTTTTTGGTGTATTTCATTGTCTTGATGGTTATCAAAGATGCCATGATTGACCTCATCTTTTAATTTTTCCAAAGTCATCATAGGGTTTTGAATCATCCGCAGATTCTTTGGTGCATGCGACTTGGACCGGAGCGGCCACTCCCACTTGCGAGCTTCCAAGTCGAGCGTGTCCCGGGTGTGCGTAAACTTTCCGAACTGTCGGCACGACAGAATGAATTTGATGATGAGGTGCAGGAGGAGATATCGTTTGGTTTCGTTTTCAACTTGCCGTGCGGCGACCACAGCGTTGTCGAGAAAATCCGCGATCTTAGTGGTGAAAACTTTCGGGCAGTAATTCTTTTTTATAAATCCGTCATGCTTGGTTTCAATGAACAGTCTCGCCAAGTCCTCGCTCTCCAACTTCACCGAATTGTTGGCGATGATCGCTTTGCCGATAATCAGGGACCGGAATGCGATGTCGTTTGCAATCACTTTGTATCCTTTTGCTTTGGCGTAGAGACTTACTGATCCGCCGCCGAGAAAGGCGTCGATAAAAACTCCGTCTTTTTTCTTGATCGGCTTGAAAATATATTTGACCAGCTTTCGCTTGCCGCCGAAATAACTTGGTAATGATTGAAATTTGGAAAACATATAAATTAATTCAAATCTCTGACACCCGCGCATCCCCCGTAGATTTTTTATTTACTCGAAACCCGTGAGCTCCGAGCAGTGTGAGGTCGATTACGGGTAGCGGATGTCGACCATCGGGGTATCAGAGAGCTGACAACAACTGAAAACGAAAAGAGCTCGCGATCCGCTACCACAAAATGTGATAATTGGATCGCGAGCTCTTAAACTCGGAATACCTTTCAGGATGCCCCTTGAGGCATAAGTTATTCAGTTGTTATTTTTAGTATACACCCTTCCAAAAAGGCACACAACAGGGTCAGGTGTGCATAAATAGGGAGTGGATAAAGGGGCCTTGCATATAGATTAGACTTACTGTACACTTATGATAAGTAAGTCGAATATAAGCATATTAACCACTATGACCAAAAAAGAGCATAACCACGTAGAAGAGGGCAAAAGGTATCTCAAAAAGTTTGAGATTGTTGAGACCGATGTCGAACTGCCGATTCAAGGTCAGGTTCGAGATCCGGAGGATTTGTATAAATTCCTTAAAGACTTGGAAAATGAAAGCGTTTCCAAAGTTATCGGAATTTATCTCGATGACCAAAACCTGTTTCTTGGACATCAGGTCTTTTTAGGCGCATCCCCGAAAGCATTTGATACACAATTGCTCTGGCACTATTTTTCTCTCTTTCTCGCCAAGAAATTTATTCTTTTAATTAATCATCCAGGCTCTATATGATCCGACTCCGGACGAAGCGGACAAGAAACTCATACGAGCATTGCAGGCAGACTCACAGGTGCTCTCTTTCAAGCCATTCTTTGGAGACTTTATTATTGTTGCCAAAAAGTCGTACTTTAGTATGGCGACCAATGACGGAACCGCTTGCCATTGTGGCCATCAGGAATATATACCAGAGAATTAACTCAAAATTATGAAGCAACTCAAAGCATTACAAACATTGCAGGCATCAGGAAAAAAAATCTTTTCCTCTGCTGATCTGCAAAAAATATTACAGGTTGCAGATTCCAACTACAGCCACGTACAGGCTACTCGATTGGTCAAAGAGGGCGTGATCGAGAGAGTCAGGAGAGGTTGGTATGTTTTGGTGTCCAATCGGCCGTCAGACTTTGAATTGGCCAATGTGCTCTACGGCCCCTCGTATGTCTCTTTGGATTCTGCCCTCAACTTTTATGGCATCTTAGTGCAGTCTCCCCAAGAGATTATTTCAGCCACGACCGGCCTTGCTCGAAAAATTGAAGCTGGTGGCAAAACCTTTTCTTACGTTCACCTCAATCAGAAATACTACAGCGACTATCAGAAGTCTGGAGATTTTTTGATTGCCTCCCCCGAAAAGGCATTGGTTGATGCCATGTTCTTTGTCGCACTAGGCAGAGGTTCGCTTTCTGTCGAAGAGTTGAACTTGCAGACAGTCGATAAGGACAAGGTCAAGCAGATGGCTTCCAAAATAACAAATAAAGCGTTTAAGAATTACTTCGCTTCAATAAAATTCTAAAACTATGATTTCCAAAGACCAAATCAATGAATTTTCAAAACGACTCGCCATCGATGAATTCACGATCATTCGTGAATATATTCAGGTTGTTTTCTTGAGTATTTTTTATAGTACGGCTCACAGTCAAAAAGTGTATTTCAAAGGCGGTACTGCAATCCGTTTGCTTTTGAAATCCGGCCGCTTTTCTGAAGACTTAGATTTCACCGCAGAGCTTACAGCTAAGGAGCTTGATCCTTTGGTAAATGAGGCAGTTAAAAAGATGAGTGCCATTATTCCGGACATGAAGCTCAAACGCACCGAGGAAAACAAATATTCCTACACCGGCATCTTGAGCTATCAGTCGGAAGGTATGAAGCATCCTCTTAACATCCATCTCGACTTTTCGCTTCGAGAGAAGCCGGAGACTTCAAAAGAGACAGTGCTTGAGAGCGACTTTCCAGTTGTGCCTTTGCCGGTTGTCAGGCACATGGATTGGCAAGAAATTCTTGCCGAGAAAATTAGAGCATTCATATATCGATTGAAGGGTCGCGACGTGTATGATCTCTGGTTCATGCTTCAGAAAGGTGTCGAACTTGATTGGAAGATGATTAATCGCAAGACAGCATTCTATAAAATGGTAACGTCGCTTCAGGATGTCATGAACCGTGTTGGATCATTCGATGATAAACAGCTCAAGAACGATTTGGGTAAGTTCTTGCCAGCGCATGATCGCAATTTTGTGGAGCATCTCAAAGCATTGACCATGAAACAGCTGGTGGATCGTGAAGGATTCACTGTCCGGGCAAGCGAGAATCTCGACTATAGCAAGATTCCTGGCGGATCGTTTTCCGGGACCGACAAACTTATTTATGATCTTAAGAAGACAAAAATCATCGACATTAAACGTCAAGACGAAAATACACTCGTGGTCAAGATTGTGAACGAGGACAATAACGAGCGGAATGGTTACATCCGGGCCCGGAGCAAGAACGGAGTGCGAGAGCTTGATGTGATCGAACTTAATGTCAGTTCGCTTAAAGGTCAATCGTATGATGATTTAATCAATCATGAGTTTAAGTCGTAGCACAACCATGTACAGAGATCGTCCTTCCATCGACGCATATTACCGAGCCCTGCAAAAACAGGTCGAGGATCAAATTCTCAGGGAACGGGATGAGACGATTTTGCATTCCGATACCGACGAGTTAGCTGAGTATTACTTCTCTCAGAATAGTTTTTTGCCAATTGAATTTGATTTGGAACGTGAACGGACTTTTGAACACAAGAAAGATGTCAGAACTGTCCCGGCACATCAAAGAGACAGGGGTTATGGGAGCGAAGGCGATCTAAATTTTGAATACGAGAGTATTTTGGTCACTCTACCAATTATTCCAAACGAACATATTCAGGATATTCTTGGTCTGCGATCATCAACTCATTCACTCAGTGGCGAACCGGAGTTTAGAATCGGGCATGATGCGCTTTATTTAAGCATTGATATAAAAGGTTACGGTTTCAAATATGACGATGATAAGGTTGCCGCGGAGGTGAGTCGAGGAACATCATCAGTGGAGCAATTGCTTACATGGAAAAATAACGATATCAACAAAGAAAATACAACACTTAAGGAGCACATCAAAAATTTCATTACCCACCGAAAAACAAAGTTGGGCGAAGATGGCCAGCGGATCGCATCGTTGGTGCAGAAAATAAACATTCCCCTAAAGCAAAAAGAGGGCGAAGCGGTTACTCGAATTAAGCTGGACACAAAGCCACTCGTTAAAAAGGTCAAACCGAATCCGAAACTTCCGGAAGAATACGTACTGGACCGATCAAAGGTACTTGACATTATCACTGTTATTGATAATCAAGGGCGGCAGTTCGAAAAGACACCGAAGACCTATAAAGACTTTGATGAAGAAGGATTACGAGATGTGATCCTTGTTAGTCTCAACTCCCTTTTTGAGGGCAAAGCCACTGGCGAAACGTTTTCGCATAAAGGTAAGACTGACATTTACCTCAACATCGATAAAGGAAATGTCCTTATTTCCGAATGCAAGATTTGGGGCGGTCAAGCTCTTTATCATAAGACTATTGATCAGTTGCTTGGATATCTAACATGGCGACACAATTTCGGTATTATGATCACGTTCGTGAAGCAAAAGAATTTCTCAAAGGTACTGGCCGAAGCACCGGATATCATTCAGACGCATTCTTCTTATCGTTCAGGTTTTCAGCAAATTGCGCCTAGTCATTTCTTGTCTCACCATAAGCTTGATCAGGATGAGGATAAAGACGTTGAAGTGCATCATCTTTTCTATAGCCTATTTACCAGAGAATAAGAGAGCAAAAACGACCTACCTAGTGGGTTGTTTTTATATGGGCGGTTATCCACAGTGGCACCATTTGACAAATAGGGGGTAGGGGTATAACCTATAAGTAGGTCGAGACAGAAATTATTAACCTATTTAAACATATGCATCATCACGTAGATCAAAAAATTAAGAGTAGGGCTTTGCATCGAGCAAAGATTCTTAGGGGTCAATTCGATGGTCTAATCAAGGCTATTGAGAAAGAGGATTATTGTCCCATCCTACTGGAACAGTCTCTCTCCATTCAAAGGTCGCTCAAAAGCCTCGAAAGCTTTCTCTTAGAAAACCATCTCCGCTCGCATGTAAAGCATCAAATACAGAGCAAGGGAGATGACGAGAAAGCGGTCAAAGAACTAATCAGAATCTATAACTTATCTAACAAATAATTATGTCTACCAATACCACAAAACAATTGAAAAAGGCTGGTATGCACATTGAGTTGGAAAATAAAGCCTTAGATGTGATCTGTGGTATGGAAATCGATCCAGCACAGACAAAACTCCATGTTGAGCATAAAGGAGAAGTCTACTACTTCTGCAGTACTGTGTGTAAGAATCATTTCGTCAATGATCCTCAAAAATACGTCGGTTAATTAATCAATTAATTCAAAAATATGAAATTCTCAAAATTAATGCATGTCGTCAGCGTCATCGTCGGTTTTGTCGGAGTCGTTGTATTCGCAGGTGCCATTCTGGGTGGCTCAGATAATCTTGTGTTCGGAATTACAAAGGTCGATGCTTTGCTCTGTGCCGCTATTCTTATTCTCATCGCTATTTGGACTCAAATTGCAACGATTCATCACATGATGCTTGAGAAGAAAGGAGAGCTTGTTTAAGTCAAAAGCTAATAATAAAAGTTATGGAAAATAACCATCCATCAAGAAAAGTGTTAGATCCAGTGTGTGGCATGGAGCTTGATATTGAAAATGTCAGACATTCATTCGAACACGAAGGCACAGAATATTATTTCTGTTCCGAGAAGTGCAAAACTGAATTTATCAATGATCCGGAAAAGTTTATTAGAAAAGATTAGATTAACAAAAAATATGAACCTCTCACTAAAATCATACGGCTGGAAATGTGTTCTTGGGGCCGAGGTGGCATACGTTCTTTGTGTGTTGGGCGGATTTCTTCCATTGCGGTCAGCGGCCGGAATACAGCTTCATCACACCATCTTTGAAACTCTGCCCGGCTTTACATGGATCAGTTTCGGTAGCTTCGTACTAGGCGCATTCTATATATTCATCTTTGCTTGGATTTTCGCTTCCTATTTCGTATGGATGCACAATTCAAGTCTTACAAATAAATAATTATTAAAATCTATGCACAACCATAACAACAACAATAAAGACGGCGGACATAAAGGAATGATGTGGATGATGATTCCTTGTCTCTTTCTGTTGGGTTTTGTATTCATTGGCGGAGGTAATTTGTCTTCAGGTGGATACCTTTGGCCAATCCTTATTGGCATCTTTGTAATCGCACATGTTTGGATGATGTTTAAAGGTCATGGCGGCCATGGGGATCATGATAACGAACAGCAGAAAAAAAATTGATATGCCAAATAATGTGATCAAAACAAATTGGTACATAATCACGGGAGGACCGAGTTCGGGCAAAACGACAACGGTCAATCTGCTCAAAGATCGAGGATACAAAACCACTGTCGAACATGCACGGCATTACATAGATACGCAGAAAATTGCCGGAAAAACAGTTGAGGAGATAAGAAAGAATCAGCTTCTTTTTCAGCAAGGTATCCTCGATATGCAGATTGCTCAAGAGCAGGCACTTTCTCCCGATGAGACTATATTTCTTGATCGGGCGATACCGGACGCGCTTGCATACTATCGTTTTCTCAAGCTCTCCGAAGATGAAAAATTGCAAAATGCCGTGCACAAATTCTTATATAAGAAAGTACTTGTTCTTGATCCGCTTCCCTTGGTTAAGGATTACGCTCGCACCGAAGACGAAGCCGCGCAGAAAAGTATCCATACATTGCTTGTGCAAGCGTATGAGGAGCTTCACTACCCAGTTATTCACGTACCAGTCCTCCCACCGGATGAGCGTGTCGATTTCATTTTGAAAAATATTTAGGCATTATGACAAACAACCATCAAAAAGAAATACTGATCGTCAAAGCTTCGGGCGAAGTCGAACCGTTTTCAGACACAAAGCTTCGCCGTTCTCTTGAACGCGTGAAAGCGTCACCGGATGTTATCGAAACGATCATTGAGCACATGCGAAAAGAGCTTAAACCCAACATGCCGACCTCGCAGATATACCGTCATGCCTTTTCACTTCTAAAAAAACAAGACCGCCCCATAGCCAGTCGCTACGCTTTAAAGCAAGCTATCAGAGAACTCGGCCCGAGCGGCCATCCGTTTGAAAAACTAATCGGCGAAATGCTTGCATCTGAAGGATTCTCGGTTGAAGTGAGTAAGATCGTACAGGGATCATGCGTAAGCCACGAGGTAGATGTTGTGGCTCAAAAGGACAACCGCCATATTATGGTCGAATGCAAATTCCACAATCAGCCGGGCATTAAGTCAGATGTAAAAATTGCTTTGTACATCGAGGCCAGATTTCAAGATGTTGAAAAAGCCTGGCAAAAAAATCCATCCCACACAGAGAAATTCCACGAAGCGTGGCTCATTACCAACACCAAGCTTACAAGCGACGCGATTCGCTACGCAGAGTGTGTCGGCATGAAAGCGATCGGATGGAGCTATCCGGCAGAGGAAAGCTTGGAAAGCAGAATAGATCGCTCTGGTCTGCATCCTATTACTTGCCTGACGACCCTTTCCAGTTCTCAAAAACGACAGCTGATAGAAAAAGGCATAGTTCTTTGCAAAGAATTATTAAGCAAGGATGCACTTCGATCGCTTGGACTCCAAGAGGCAAAAGTCTCTGCAGTCGTTAACGAAGCTGAACAGCTATGCAGGAAAAAATAAATTTATGAATCCTCACGAACCGCAATTTGCATGGGCTTTATGGAGTCTATTCCTTATATTAATTTGGGGAATCATTTACATTTTCTTAAAAGATAAGGAGAGCAGAAAAGAGATGCTCAAGGTCAGTTTGTGGACTTCGCTTCTTGGCTTTACCGAACCGCTCTTTGTTCCGGAGTACTGGAATCCGCCGTCGCTCTTTGATTTGGCGCATAGGACCGGGTTTGACATTGAGAGTTTTATTTTCTCTTTCGGTATTGGAGGTATCGCGATCGTACTTTATACGCTTGTATTCCGTACTAAGCATGAAGTGATTTCGAATTCAGCTCATCATGCCTCGCGACACCGCTTTCATCTTTGGGCAATTCTTTCTGCGCCGATTATATTTATTGTTCTTTCACTCATAACATCAGTTAATCCGATCTACATATCTGCAATTGCACTGGTTCTCGGCGGTCTTGCTACTTGGTACTGTCGGCCGGATTTAAAGAGAAAAATGATTATAAGCGCGTTCATTTTTCTTGCCCTTTATTTCGTGTACTTTTTAACTCTGATTGCCGTCTATCCCGGATATGTTGAACAAGTGTGGCGACTCGATGTCATTTCAGGAATTCTCATCGTTGGTATACCGCTTGAAGAATTGATGTTTGCATTTAGTTTTGGATTTTTATGGTCGAGCATCTACGAGCACTTTATGTGGAAAAAATTGAAATAAATGTATGAATCATCACAACCAAAATAACGAGTGGGCATTCAACAATTTTATGCAGTTCGGGCTTGTGGGTTTTACGATGCTCGGCTTTTTACTCACGTCGCTCAAACTGCCTGAGTATGGCCTCATTGCAAATTTGATTTCGGAAGTATTTTGGCTCTACAGCACATACAAAGCGTGGAAAGGAGCGAATCAGCTCGGCATGTTTATAAACACGCTTATTGTAACCGTCATTCTAATTTTTGGCATTATCAACTATTGGCTTTAATACTATGAACCACAATAATCACAACAAAATGAATACCGGAGAGCAGATGTACACCTGCCCCATGCATTCCGAAGTGCGGAAAGCTGGACCGGGCAAGTGTCCGGGGTGCGGCATGGATTTAATTCCAGAAAGCAAAAAGTTCGCGAAAGGTGAAAGTGAACATGCCGGACACGACATGCAAGCCATGAGCCGCATGGATCACGAAGCGGCAATGACCAATCCACAAATGGCCAAAAAAATGGAAGCGGATATGCGCCGCCGTTTTTGGATTTCATTCCTGCTGGCCATTCCCATTTTTCTTTACTCTCCGGTAGGTATTAATTTTTTCGGGCTTAATCTTCCTACGCCGATCCCGGTAAACTGGCTTCTCTTTATTCTCACCACCCCGATAGTTTTTTGGACCGGCTCGATATTTATCACCGGCACGTACTACTCGCTCAAAGCAAAAAAGCTCAACATGGCTGTGCTTGTCGCCACTGGCGTTTTAGCGGCGTATCTTTTTAGTGTATTGCTAACGTTTATCCGTCCGGAATCGGAAACGTTCTATGAAGCGGCGGCACTTCTCGTTACCTTCGTGCTTTTCGGCCACTGGATGGAAATGAAAGCACGGCGCGGTACATCGGACTCGCTTCGCGCACTGTTTGATCTTGTCCCTCCCAAAGCCAATGTCATTCGCGGAGGTAAAGAGATGAGTATTCCCAGTGCGGAAATAGTTCAGGGCGACATCATCGTGCTCCGGCCCGGCGACAAAGTGCCGGTGGACGGCGAGATCACCGAAGGCGAAACTTCTATTGATGAATCGCTCGTCACCGGAGAATCTATTCCAGTCACTAAAACCGTCGGTGCAAAAGTGGTGGGAGGATCGGTAAATCTTACCGGCCTCGCACAGTTTAAGGCCACGAAAGTGGGGTCAGAAACAGTATTGGCACAGATCATAAAAATGGTTGAGACCGCACAGAACTCTAAGGCTCCCGGTCAGCGTATAGCCGACAAGGCCGCCGGGTGGCTCGTTATGGTTGCCATCGGCTCCGGTCTTGCCGCTTTCCTCGGGTGGTATTTCGGAGCTGACGCCGGATTTCTCACCGCCCTTACCTTTGCGGTCTCAACGGTTGTTATTGCCTGCCCGGATGCATTGGGGCTTGCAACACCCACGGCCGTCGCGGTCGGAACCGGCATTGGCGCAAAGCATAATATTCTTATTAAAGACGCGGCAACGCTTGAAAATACTTCCCGACTTACCGCTATTGTCCTTGATAAAACCGGCACGCTCACTGAGGGCAAGCCAAAAGTTACCGAAGTCATTGTCCGATCCGGATACGATCATCACGAAGTCTTATCACTTGCCGCTTCGGCCGAACGAGGTTCGAATCATCCCATCAGCACCGCCATTCTTGAAGAAGCACAAAAGAACGGCCTTGAGGCAAATGATAAGGTGGAGAAATTTGAGAGCATCGGTGGACATGGCGTCAAAGCACAGGTCGCCGGGAAATCTGTTATCGCTGGCACGGAACGTCTGATGCTACAGAATAAAATTGATCTCTCACCGATCAAAAAAGAAATTGATCGACTCCTTAATACCGGAAATACCATCAGTATCGTAGCCATTAATGGACAGGTGGCAGGTGCCATCGGAGTTGCTGACACCATTCGGCCATCAGCAAAAAAATCAATATCCGCGCTTAAATCACTGGGGCTCGAGGTCGCAATGATTACCGGGGATCACGATCAGGTTGCCAAAGCAGTATCGGATGAGCTTGGCATAGATCGCTACTTTGCACAGGTACTTCCCGAAGAAAAGGCAAAGTATGTCAAAAAACTCCAAGACGAGGGTAAGTTTGTTGCCATGGTTGGAGACGGCATCAATGATGCTCCGGCTTTGGCACAAGCTGATATAGGCATCGCCATTGGTGCAGGTACGGACGTAGCCATCGAAACCGGCAACATCGTACTCATGAAGTCCGACCCCTACGACATCGTGGCCGCCATCAGACTATCGAAAGCTACCGTCACAAAAATGAAGCAGAATCTTTTTTGGGCGGCAATCTACAACGTGCTGGCAATTCCAGTCGCGGCCGGAGTTTTTTATACTTCACTCGGCTGGTCGCTTCGGCCGGAAATTGCCGCTCTGCTTATGTCGGCATCCTCGATCATTGTGGCGACTAATGCAGTATTATTAAAAAGAGTTGAACCAAAATTAAAATTATAACTATATGTGTTTTTCAGCAACAGCAAGTTTTGTAGCAGGAGGAGTGTTGAGCGCGGCCGGAGCCGTGACTATTACCCGGGCAAAAACAAAAAAGGAATTGCCATTTGCATTGGTGCCGATCCTCTTCGGCATTCAACAACTGACCGAGGGCTTCGTATGGCTGTCCTTCAGCTTCCAAGCGGCGACTCTCAATCTGGTCGCGACCTATATATTCTCGTTGTTCGCGTTCGTGGTGTGGCCCATCTATGTGCCTTTTGCGATAGGTCTATTGGAAACGGTTCCGTGGCGAAAGAAAGTAATCTATATTTTTCAGGTTGCAGGTCTCATCGTTGGCGCATATCTGCTGTATTTTCACACACTAAGCCCGGCCACTTCGGAAATTGTAAGCAGGCACGTTGTCTACAATAATTCGCATTTTTACCAGTTTACGGTTATGTTGCTGTATTTCGGGGCGACGATTGCCATCTGTCTTTTCTCCAGCAAGAGAATAATAAATGTGTTCGGAGTCCTGGCCTTCCTGTTCGCACTAATCGCGTACTGGTTTTACACCAGTGCCTTTGTATCGGTCTGGTGCTTCTTTGCGGCGATCCTGAGCATAATCGTGTATTGGCATTTCCGGAGCAAATCTCTGGAAAGAATTAATAAAGAAATTATAAATTAATCAATTAAAATCATATGAAAAATAAAACATTATTGTTTGGAGCCATAGCTGTCGTAATTGTAATTGCCGTTGGTCTCTATGTGCGTCATCCGGCTAATAACAATCAGGCAATGGCAGGGAGCTTTTCTACTGACATCACCGGTCTCGCGGAAGCCAAACCATCCGAGATGGTCGAGCTTAAAAATGGCGACTCATACGATCTCACGGCTTCAATCGTAAAGAAAACGATCGGCAATAGTGTGGTTAAAATGCTCGCATATAACGGTATGATTCCGGGACCTATGATCAAAGTATCGCAGGGTGCAGAGGTAACTCTCAACTTCACCAACAATACCGATGTCGACACCACGATCCACTCGCACGGAGTACGGCTTGAGAATAAATTTGATGGTGTGCCGGATATGACACAAAAAGAAGTAAAGCCGGGAGAGTCTTTCACTTACAAGATCAAGTTCCCCGACGAGGGCATGTATTGGTATCATCCGCATATTCGGGAAGACTACGCACAGGAACTCGGTCTTTACGGGAACTATCTTGGCGTACCCAATGATCCGAATTACTGGTCTCCCGTCAATCGTGAAGTCGCGCTGTTTGTAGACGATATTCTCATGGAAAACGGCAAGATTGCGACGTTCAGCAAAACATCTGCCGATCGTACCCTTATGGGTCGGTTCGGCAATACCATGCTCGTAAACGGCGAAACAAACTATGCACTTCAAGCGAAAGCAGGAGAAGTAATCCGTTTCTATATCACCAATTCGGCAAATACCAGAACGTTCAATCTTTCTATTCCCGGTGCAAAGATGAAACTTGTGGGAGCTGATGGCGGTAAATACGAACGTGAGACTTGGGGTGATGGCGTAGTCTTGAGTCCCTCCGAGCGTGCCATTGTCGAAGTGCTATTTGCAAATTCCGGATCATATAAGCTTGAGCATAAAACTCCGGATCGTACCTATACACTCGGAACAGTTACTGTCTCCAGTGAAAAGGTAGCTACTTCGTTCGATAAAGAATTCGCGGTACTGCGTTCAAACAAAGATATACAATCGGAAATTGATGCATTCAGATCGTCCTTCAACAAACCGGCGGACAAGCGTTTGAAACTCACGATTGATATGGGTATGGATATGCAGGGCATGATGCAACAGGAAGAGACTGGCGGTCACAATATGCACATGATGGGAAACGGCCAGAGTATGTCAAATGGATCAATGATGGCAAGCGACAATCCCATTGAGTGGGAAGACAGCAACTCCATGATGAACGCCATGTCTAATCCAGAAATGATGAAGTGGGTTATAGCTGATGAAGACACCGGTAAGAAAAATATGGACATTGACTGGAAATTCAAAGTCGGTGACAAAGTAAAAATCAAAATCACCAATGATCCGAATTCCATGCATCCGATGCAACACCCGATCCACTTCCACGGCCAGCGATTCTTGGTCTTGAGTACAAACGGCAAACCAAACGATAATCTTGTCTGGAAAGATACTACGCTTGTTCCAAATGGCGATACCGTTGAGATTCTTATCGAGATGACAAATCCCGGCGAGTGGATGGCACACTGTCACATTGCCGAGCACTTAGAGGCCAGCATGATGTTTGGATTTAAAGTTCAGTAATTATTCAACAGCCATAAAATAAATTTATGAATACACAACTATCTCTACAACAAATCATTGATCTTAACGGTAAAACCGCTATCGTTACCGGCGGTGCTATGGGCATTGGTTTTGGCATCGTTTATCGTCTTGCTGAAGCCGGGGCAAATGTAGTTATTGCCGACCTCAATGAGGAAGTAGGAAATACAGCGGCCAAAGAATTAAATGATGAGGGCTTCAAAGTGGCGTTTATAAAGACTAACGTTGCCGATGAAAAGCAAGTTAAGAATACAACTGATTTCGCATTAAAGACATACGGTGGTATTGATATTCTCGTTAACAATGCCGGAATTTATCCGATCATTCCTGTCATGCAGATGACGGGCGTCGATTTTGAAAAAATCTTGGCGGTTAACCTTAAAAGTGTTTTTCTTTTCACGAAGTCCGTGGCGGAAATAATGATCAAGCAAGACAGAGGTGGCAAGATCATCAACATCACATCGATTGATGCCCTCCACCCTTCCGCTGTTGGACTTGCGGTGTATGACGCCTCCAAACACGGCCTTTGGGGATTTACGAAAAACACGGCTCTGGAGCTTGCACCGCATAATATCCAAGTTAATGCTATCGCTCCGGGTGCTATTGCTACACCGGGCACAGGTGCTGGCAAACCAATAACTCCAGAGATAGAAGCGATACTTAAGAAGTTTTTAGAAAAAATCCCGATGAAGCGCATGGGCGATTCTGACGACATCGGCAAAGTTGCTCTGTTTCTTGCCTCCGACCTTTCGAGCTACATGACCGGCTCACAGGTTGTTGTGGATGGCGGCGTGTTGCTCTCTTAATTTGTTAGAATGAGAAATAATATGAAATGGAACATTCAAAAAATTCTTTATTGGATTTGCTGGCCGATTTTGATTGGTTTAGTGATCTATGGAGTCATTAAAATATTTTGATTATGGATGAAAAATTAACAAAAGCCAAATACTCGGAATGGCTCGCATCTTTGTTTGGTGCTTGCTTTGTGGCATTTGCCCTCGGAGTTATGTTTGCCGGTTTTGCCAAACCGTTTGCCCCATGGGTTTTGATTATAGGAATCATCATGCATTCTTGGGGGATGTACAAAACCCATCAAAGAAACAAAAAGTGATCAGATGGGTTCAAGGGCTCACAAGAGTTAAAAGCTCGCCACAAGGGCAAACAAATGGCAAAAAGGGGCTAATTACTAGCTCCTTTTTGTTTTATTTTGTCTAAAAACTAGCAGTGTTGAGCCAAGGCGTTGATACACTCGTGAACGTGCGGCAAACAAATCAAGCAATGAGCCATGGGTAATTGATTCAGAAAACCAAAAATCACTGGCAACTTTCCTAACTTTGGTTTTTTCTCTGACAGGTATCTTTCGGCTGACTTGATAACGATTTCAATTTTTGTCCTTATTTCTATTTCAAGGAGCTTCTGACAGCTTGGGCAACGCATCGTAAACGAAGCATTCGAGTTGAATGCCCCATTCTTGAAGATGATTTTGGTGCAGTGAGGGCAATTGCCGATGTTTAATTGCTCTTGATCCATAGCTTTTGTTTCGGAGGTTCTGTTGCTGGCCTAAGCAATGGAAAGTATCGGCCTTGGCTTCAGAAGTCCTCGATCATGGGTTAGTTAATAATAATTAAAAGTCCGGGTTCGACGACTTCCCGAACCATTAATTCCAGTTAGGTATCCTCCATTGCCACCCACTTCTCTCCAGTCCAGAGATGCTTGCGACCGTCGATGATCTTGGTCTTTGGACCGTACATGGACATCTTTTGAACGAGCATCGACTTGAGGTGAGTAAAGTTATCCCCAGTTTTTTCATGCGATCCGTAATTCTTTTTATTTAAATCTTTTTCTTTATTCTTGTTAGTAGTTCCAGCTGACTGATCTGACCGGTCAGGTTGACCGATGTGCCGGTCTGGCTGACCGGTCTCATTTGAGGTCGGTCTGTGTGACCTATCTAGTTTTAAGAGGTAGTACAGGTTGTGGTAGCGTTGTCGGCCCTTGCGAACGAGGTTCAGTTTTATGAGTTGCCGGATACCTCTTTGCACGCTCGAGACGCTCGCTCCTATTTTGTTGGCAATGTGCTTGTGTGATGGAAAACAAAAACCCTCCTGGTTGGCATGAGCCGCCAGGCAGTTATAAATTGCGATGCCGATTGGCTTGATTTTCTCGCCGTACTCATCGAGGAGTACTTTGTTGATCCAATACCAATCGCCATTTCTTAAATCTCTAACTTTTATTTTTTCATCCGACATGGCCACGAATAATAAAGGCGTGATCGACCTCACGGATCGCGCCTTATTCCTCCCTTCACGTCTGGCGCCATTGAGGGGAGAGTAAGGCGCCATCTACCATTCTCTGGACTTGGGCAGGGCTCGGTCGATGTTGTCCATCGCTCGGCAGAAGTCTCGTCGCATGGTCGGATTCTCTAATTCGCGGATTGTGAAATTAGTCAGCAGACTCTCCCTCCGTGCCAAGAGTTCTCTCCGGGTCGGAGGCTTCCGAGTCATCCGCTTCCAGATCCTCTGGGTAAGTCTCTTTATCAGGATTTTGGTTGTCATACTTTTTGATGTGATCTAAGTGATCCAATAGCATGAATGCCATGCGCTTGAATCCAGCATGGACACGCCAAACCTCTTGCTTGGTAGGCTCTCGGCCGAGGACATCGGCAAGAGCGGTCTTGGTAAGCTCCATGAGAGCTTCCTCGTCCTTTGTTGGTTGTGACATGTGTTGCGATTCATAAGAGTGACCTCACACTTTTATTTATCTCGCATTCCTGTTCACGGCAGGAAAACCTCCTCGACTGTTGCCCCCAGCGCGAGGGCGATTCGCTGGGCAGTTTCAAGACTCGGCCGCTTTCGGCCGGTCTCATACCGGCTGATTGCCGTGTTGTGCCGAAACCCTAGAATCCGAGCGAGCTGATACTGTGTCAGCCCCTTCTTGATCCGAAGATCTCTCAGCCGTATATTCGTTGGTGTTGTTCTCATATTGTTTAGCTAATAGACCTCTATAGTCATATTAAGCAATTTTGCTTAACTGGTCAATATTAACACCTGTGGATAAGCAAAGTTGCTTAATGTTTGCTAATTTGCTATACTCCACTTAACAGGTCGCAACATAGGGATTAAGCAAAAACAACAAATATGTCATTTGGCTCATATCTAAAACAGCAAAGAGAATCGAATAATTGGACTATAAAAGAGCTGGCTGAGCGGCTAGGCTTTTCGTCCAGCTACATCAGCCAGCTGGAGAACGGGACTCGCGTCCCATCTCAGAAACAGCTGGCAACTTTCGCTAAGGCCTATCAGCTTCCCGAGGAGGAAGTGAGGAAGCATTGGACCGAGGGCAAGATCCAGCAGGTCAGTATGGAGAGCAATTATAAATTTGATATCAAGGATGTCGGAGAGAAGCGTGTACACGAGGCCGCAAGCAAGCTCGAGCAAGGGCTTGAGGAATTGAAAAAATCTTTTTCGGTAGAAGGCCACTTTAAGTTGCCGGTGCTCGTAGTGATCCCTATCGATGATCTCGATGGTCATCTGAGTCGAACGAGTGAGTTTGTGCTACTCCCCAAAGATGGTGTGCCAGCCGGACATCGTGTGTTCGGACTTCGAGTATCTGATCTCACACTACCCGATGCCGGTATTCTCACCGGAGACTTCATCATCCTCGATGCCGATGCGCCTCCGAAGAATGGTGACATCGTGATCATGAGTACACCGGATGGTCTGGTAATGACCTACTACCACGAACGGGGCGATCATCTTGAGCTCCGGCCGGAGAAGGAAGGATTCAAAAAGACCTACCATCTCAAGGAGAGCAAGATG
>Ga0209542_10003114_pt1 | contig 35927 bp, 35 predicted proteins | sample RifCSPhighO2_01_FD_184028 | JGI IMG/M metagenome (GOLD analysis project Ga0209542, IMG submission 184028) | Soil microbial communities from Rifle, Colorado - Rifle CSP2_plank highO2_0.1 (SPAdes) (version 2) | ecosystem: Environmental > Terrestrial > Deep subsurface > Rock core/Sediment ...
GTACCGATGCCCGCTAGCCTCACCGCGACGGTGCTCGTCCTCACCGCGACCGGTTCAAAATATGAAACAAAGCCGCTCTCCGGTGTCTCGCATTTTTTGGAACACATGTGTTTTAAGGGGACGGTGAAGCGCCCCTCTGCGCAGGCGATTTCCGAAGAGCTTGATGGACTCGGTGCGCAGTACAATGCGTTCACGGCGCAGGAATACACCGGTTACTATGCAAAAGTGGAGAAGGGTCTTCTGCTCAAGGCACTTGATGTAGTTGCTGATCTTTTCCAACACTCCACGCTTCCCGCAAAAGAAATGGACATTGAACGCGGGGTCATCATCGGCGAGATTGAAATGTATGAGGACTCGCCGCAAGAGCATGTCGGCGACCTTTTCATGGAGCTACTCTATGGTGACCAGCCGGCAGGGTGGAATGTGGCCGGCACGCGAGAGACGGTGCGGCAGATGACACGCGACCAGATGGCGGAGTATCGGAAGGCGCACTACGTTGCAGGGGCTTCTCTCGTAGTGGTTGCTGGAAATGTGGATGAGCGCACGGTGTGGGATTCTATCGCCGCGGCATTTGCGGAGGCGCCGCGGGGGGAGAAAAGCGGAAAACTGAAAGTGATTGAAGATCAGAAAGCGCCGATGGTAAAAACAGGAAAAGATGATTCGCGACAGACGCACCTCGTTTTAGGATTTCGCTCGTTTGACATCTACAACGAGCGGCAGAAAGTAGCTCGTCTTCTTGGGGCATTTTTGGGCGGCGGCATGAGTTCGCGTCTTTTCAAGCGCGTGCGCGACAAAATGGGCGCAGGATACTACATCTCCGCAGGAAACGAGTTTTTTACTGACCACGGTTTTTTCTCCGTGGCGACGGGCGTTGACAACACGCGAGTGAAGGAAGTGGTGAAGGCAATTTTAGAGGAGCTTGCGCGCGCAAAAGACGAATTGCTTCCGGAAGAAGAGCTCGTTCGCACCAAAAATTTCATCATCGGAAATCTCTTTTCCGGCCTTGAGACCTCGCACTCTCTTGCGTCCTTCTATGGGCAGAAAGAGATTCTTTCGCGCCCCATGAAAACGCCAGAAGAGATTGCAGAGGAAGTCCGTGCGGTCACCGCCGAAGAGATTCGCGCGCTCGCTCGTGAGCTTTTTGTAACGAAACATATAAACCTCGCCCTTGTCGGTCCGCATGAAAGTGGCGATGAGTTTCTCCCGCTCCTCACGATATAAGAGAATCCGCTCGCTCCGCGCATGTCCAGCCCCGTCAAAACGTGTCGGGGCATTTTCTTTGCGCCAAACCATGTGGTATAGTGGAGGCAATGAAGAATGCACTCCATATTACTATTGCGCCAGAAACCATCGTGAAGGCGATACTCGTTGCTCTTGCCTTCTGGCTTCTCTACATCTTGCGTGACCTCGTGCTCGTGGTGCTTGCTGCGGTTGTCATTGCATCTGCGATTGAGCCGTTTACCGCCTGGTTTATGCGATGGAGGATACCGCGCTCCCTCGCAGTCATTCTCATCTATCTGCTCTTGATTGTCGGTCTTCTCGGTCTTTTCTATTTCTTCATACCTCCGCTCCTCAACGATATTTCTGGGGCGTTGTCCGTACTCTCACGTTACCTTGAGGGTGTCTCTCTCACTTCTCCGATCACGGCAGGCATAGAAGGGGAAGGCGTCATTGCCGAACTCTCCCGGGACTTTTCAGTAAACCGTTCACTCACCGAAATACGTGGCGCACTCGGCGCACTTTCGTCCGGGTTTCTAGAGACCGCGAGCATCGTTTTCGGCGGCATCTTTAGCTTTATCCTCATCATCGTCCTCTCCTTTTATCTTGCAGTGCAGGAGAGGGGTATAGAAAACTTCTTGCGCCTTGTTGCGCCGCTTCGCCATGAAAAGTACGTCATGGATTTGTGGCGTCGTGCGCAAGCAAAGATTGGTCTCTGGATGCAGGGTCAGCTCTTCCTCGGATTTTTCATCGGCGCGCTCGTCTTTCTAGGATTGAGCGTGCTTGGTGTGCGCCACGCACTCTTTCTTGCGGTACTCGCCGCCGCGTTTGAACTCATCCCGCTTTTCGGGCCGAAAATCGCCGCAGTGCCCGCGGTGCTCATCGCATTTCTTGAAAGCACGCCGTTAGGCCTCATTGTGCTTGGGCTCTACTTAATCATTGACCAGTTTGAAAGCCATCTTATCTACCCTCTCGTGGTGCGGAAAGTGGTTGGCATCCAGCCGATTATGGTTATTCTCGCGCTCATCATCGGGGGTAAGCTCGCGGGTTTTTTGGGGATCATTCTTGCGGTGCCGCTCACGACCGTCTTGCTTGAGATGCTCAATGACTTTGAGAAAGGGAAAGCAGCCGAGCAGGTACGCGCACACGAAGGGCACACCGACTAGTTTTCACTATGTATCGCTATATCACGACAACGCTTCCGTATGTAAACGCAAAGCCCCACATGGGCTTTGCTTTAGAAATCGTGCGGGCAGATATCCTCGCGCGGTACTGGCGCATGGAGGGGCACGAGGTGTTTTTTAATACCGGCACAGACGAACATGGTCTGAAGATTTTCCGTGAGGCGGAAAAGGCAGGGAAGACGGCGCAGGAGTACGTGGATGAATACGCGGAGACGTTTAAGGCACTGAAGCCCGCGCTTAACCTTTCATACACAAATTTTATCCGCACAACCGATGCGCACCATCTGATGGCGGCGCAGGAGTTTTGGAAACGGTGTGCAGAGAATGGCGATATTTATAAAAAACTCTACAAAGGGAAATACTGCATCGGGTGCGAGCTTGAAAAAACGGACTCGGAGCTTGTAGATGGCCGCTGTCCCGACCACCCGAAAGAAGAGATAGCGTTTCGCGAAGAGGAAAATTATTTTTTTCGTTTCAGCGCGTATCAAGACAAACTTCTGGATCTCTATGATACGAATCCTGATTTTGTCTTGCCGCATGTTCGTCTCAATGAAATAAGATCGTTCGTCACACGAGGTCTCAAAGACTTCTCTGTCTCACGGCTCAAAGAGAAGATGCCGTGGGGAGTCCCTGTGCCGGATGACGATGCGCAGGTGATGTATGTCTGGTTTGATGCGCTCGTAAACTATATCTCTGCAATCGGCTGGCCCGCCTCCGCCAAGGCTCCGGCGGGCAATGCCCGACAGGAAGGAGAGTTTGAAAAATGGTGGTTGAACGAGAAAGGGGGGTCGAACGCAGTGCAGATTGCAGGGAAGGACAATCTGCGCCAGCAATCGGCCATGTGGCAGGCGATGCTTCTTTCAGCGAAGCTTCCGCCGTCACGGCAGATTTTCATAAACGGCTTCATCACCTCGGGTGGTCAGAAGATGAGCAAATCGCTCGGTAATGTCTTGGACCCCCTTTATTTTGCCGAGGGGTACGGCGTTGATGCGCTCCGCTATTTCCTCGCGCGACACGTCTCCGTTGAAGACAGCGATATCACGGAAGAAAAGTTTCATGAAGCGTACAACGCGCACCTCGCGAACGGGCTGGGGAACCTCGTCGCACGGGTGATGACACTTGCGGAAAAACATCTTCGTGAACCAGTTGGTTTTGAAAATAGTGCGATGCTTGAAGGAATTGAAAACGCCGTTCGTTTGAATATAAAGGGTTACGACTTCGTTGGGGCGATGAACACGATTTGGGGATATATCCAGATGCAGGACCTTTATGTGCAAGAGCACGCGCCGTTTAAGACGGTCAAGACCGACCCAGAAAAAGCCCAAAAAGACATTGCTCTCTTAGTGACCACACTCGCTGATATTTCCAAACTTCTACGTCCATTCATGCCCGACACTGCGGAGAAAATAAAACATGCAGTGACCACAAACACCGCCCCCCCACCCTTGTTTGCGAGGAAATAAGAGAACAGCCGTTCTTTTGACCAACGACGGCATATCGTAGTAGTATAGGACTATGAAAGGTGTACTCAAAAAAATAGGGAATTTGTTTGCGCGCGAGGAAAAGAAAAATGTTCCACGCGCGGAAGCAGAACTCAGGAAGAGTAAAGAAGAATCTCTCAAGTATATTGAGAAGCATTTTGGGCGTGCCATCACTCGGCTCTCCGAACGCTAAATTGTGTATCTATATATTACCCCAAATGACTTGGAATCTCGGTTTGACTTAGTAAAAAAACACTATACTAGACACGAAGAGGTTCCGCACTATACGAGAGAAACGTCGGGCATGGGAAAACTGCTCGGCGTTTTGGAAAAGGTACGAATAGACTTATATTATCCGACACTTTTTGACAAAGCAACCTATCTCTTAGTTGCGATAAACAAGGGGCATTTTTTCTCAAATGGGAATAAGCGTCTCGCACTCGTAATCGCGCTGGACTTTCTCATACTAAATGGCGCGCGAGTCCAGGATTTGTCCGGCGATCGGTTTGAAGGATATAAAAGAAAACTCTCCGAGATTTTTGGCAATGTACAATTTGAAGAATACCCTGAATTCACGCCAGAAGAATTTGCACTCTACCATCTTTCTTTGATTGTCGCCGAGAGCCATAGATATGTTGGCAACGATTTTGATGCGCTGAAACAAAAGGTCAACGATTTCTTTGTTTTTTCGTTCACAGAAGAATAAAACATGTATGAACTATATTGATGCCCACTCGCACATTCAGATGAAAGAATTTGACCGCGATAGAGACGCGGTTTTGGAACGTATGCGTGCCGAAGGAGTGGGGGCGATTGTCGTGGGGGTGGATTTAGAGTCCTCGCGCGCGGCGGTGGCTCTTGCGGAAAAACACGATTTTCTTTGGGCGACGATAGGGCTCCACCCGCACGATAATCTCCGAGAAGTATTTGATGCCGATGCGTATCGCGCGCTTGCGCGACACCCGAAGGTTGTTGCGATAGGGGAATGTGGGCTAGATTATTTAAGATTTAAGATTTCAGATATAAGATTTAAAGAGGACCAAAAACGGCGGTTTGAAAACCAGTTAGAATTGGCGGCGGAAATGAAAAAACCGTTAATGTTGCACATTCGCGATACACCAGGACAATGTGGCGCGTATGAGGATGTTTTAGAAATCATAAATCATAAATCTTATATCTTAAATCATACATTTTCCGGTAATGTTCATTTTTTTGCAGGTGATGTGGCGATTGCAGAGAAGTTCTTTGCCATCGGCTTCACCGTCTCTTTTACCGGAGTCATCACTTTCGCGAGCCAGTACGATGAGGTAATAAAAAACGCGCCGTTGGAAAAACTTTTGTCAGAAACAGACTGTCCATTTGTGGCACCCGTGCCGCATCGGGGGAAACGAAACGAGCCGATCTATGTAAAAGAAGTAACGGCGCGCATTGCCGAACTCCGCGGAGAAAATCTTTCCGATGTAGCTTCGGCGCTTGTAGAAAATGCACAGCGTGTATTCGGGCTTGTGGTAAACTAAAGTAATGGAAAACAACTCGAATCTCCTCAGTCTTCTTTTCGTCGCAGTGTCTCTGTGTGGTTTTTATTGCGCGTATCTCTATGGGCATAAAACGAAAAAATTTATATGGAAAGAATACGTTATACTACTCGCCGCACCAGTTCTCTCCATCATCGGTATGGCGTATTTTTTGAATCCGCGCATCGGCACCTTGTTTATAGCGGGCTCTGCACTGGGGTTCTTTCTTGAATATGCGATAGGATTCGCGTACCACAAGACACTTAACGAACGGTTGTGGACATACAACAGAATGAGCATCGGGGGATACACGAGTGTACTCAGTATCCCTATATGGGGAGTCGGAGCGGTTATTTTTTGGTTCTTGTCTAAAGCAGTCGGTCTTTAAAAATTTCTCGCGGATACCCCCCTTCTCTTTTGTTTTCCCCCCTAACCCCTATCCCCTAGAACCTAACCCCTCGCAAATGCCTCTTCCTACTCCTAAAAAAGGTGAGCGCAAAGACAACTTTATCTCCCGCTGTATGCGGAGCGCGGTTATCAAAAAGGAGTATGTCTCACAAAAGCAGCGGCTCGCGATATGTTTCAGCCAATTTCGCAAAAAGCGTGGTCTCCGCGAGGTGCGTTGACTCAACTCATGGCTTTTGTTATAGTGCCTTGTAATGGACGAATTGCTACAAGCGCATACGGAGAACACTGACGAAACCCGGCATTACGAAGTGGGGTACCACCTGTTGCCTACGTTCGCAGAAGAGTCGGTGGCGGGGGAGGTGGCTAAGATAAAAGACCTCATCGTGGCGCAGGGCGGCGCGGTTTCCAGCGAAGAGATTCCGAAGAAAATCACGCTCGCGTACAGAATCGCTCATGCGGTGGGAAATGCCCGTTCGTTTTTTGATTCTGCGTATTTTGGGTGGGTGCGGTTTGAATTGTCTCCTGCGAATGTGTCCCTGCTTGAACAGGAGCTAAAAAACAATACTGCAGTATTGCGGTTCATTGTGCTTGTTGCTCCTCACGGGAAGGTTTCCCCCGCGCCTCGCGGTGGATCGTTTGGCCATAAGACACCACCGGTAGCGGAGAATATGCTCGGCGTGAAGGAAAAAGGAAGTCGTCCTGAAAGAGAGACCCTTACGGAAGCAGAGCTTGATAAGACGATTGAGGAACTTATCCGGTAATACATTCAAAACGTTTTGCATTTTTCGCTTTTCGTTTTACACTTGAAACATGTATATCAACAAAGCGTTTATCTTCGGCAATTTGACTCGCGACCCAGAACTTCGCTCGCTTCCTTCGGGGCAGGCCGTAGCAAACTTTGCCGTCGCGACAAACAGCCAGTGGCGCGACAAGGATGGAAACAAAAAAGAGAACACCGAGTTCCACAACGTCGTGACATTTGGGAAGCAGGCCGAGCTTGTGTCGCAGTACCTGCGGAAAGGTGGCTCCGTCTTTGTGGAAGGGCGTTTGCAGACGCGAAGCTGGGATGACGCGAGCGGCGCAAAAAAATATCGCACGGAGATAGTTGCCGATAAGATACAATTTGGCCCACGCGGTGTTGGGGGTTCTGCCGGGGGAACGGGGGGCGGATCTGGAGGAGGAGCGCCGAAAGCGGCAGGCGTGAAAGACAAAGAGGGCGGCGAAGCGCTCGAGACGATTGAGTATCCCGAGGAAGAGAACAAAGTGGACGATATACCTTTCTAAATGGAGGATGAGTTGATGAATCGGTCTGACGATACCACGCTATGATAAAACTGAACAACATAAAACATATTGATTACAAAGACACGGAATTGCTCAAGAAATTTCTTGACCCGTATTCTCGTATCGTGCCTCGTGGTGAGACGAAAATCAGCGCGAGCAATCAGCGAAAAATCGCCCGAGCTATACATCGCGCACGGCTTATGGGGCTTTTGCCGTTCCTCTCAAAATAACACGCAATGGTTTCGTGCAGTGTACAAGTGCCGTGGCGGAGTCGCGTTCGTGTTGTAGTAGAGAGCGGGGGCAGCGTAAAGCAAAAAACGCAAGGTAGTGTCACTAAACCTACAATAATTGTATCTTTTTCGTTTTGCGCTTTGCATTTGCACTTATGTCCACCCGCCTTTTAGATGAAGATGCCGCCTCTTTTCCAGAGGGCGACCCCTTTCAGGAGAAGGGTGACGAAGAGCTTCTCGCCATGGCCCTTAAAAAGCCGTGGACATACAAGGCGCTTATGATGCGTTACGAGGCTGCTTTTCGCAGGAAAGTCCGTGAGGTTATAGGAGACAGGCCGGAAATAGACGATATTGTGCAGGAAACTTTCGTAAAGGTGTACCTCCACGGAGGTACGTTCCAAAAACAAGAAGGGGCTTCTTTCAAGTCCTGGGCATATAAGATACTTTTGAATACAACCTTTACCTCCTATCAGAAGTTAAAGAAAGATGATGGGGCGCTTGTCTACCCGGAAAAAGAGCATTACGAGGCGTTTCCTGATACTGCTACGGGTGACGTAGAAACCCCCGATTTTGTCGCCTCGGTCCTTTCCCGAATGCCGGGGATGCTTGGGAGAGCGCTTAAGCTTCATTTTATAGACGGGGTCTCTCAAAAAGAAATTGCCACGCGCGAAAAAGTTTCCGTATCAGCGGTAAAAACCCGCATTCATCGCGCAAAGCGGGAGTTCAAAAAAATCAGCGCATTTTTAAGGTCGTAGAACGAAGGATACCAATATACGAATGAATACTAATGCAACAAATGAATACGAATATCTCTAATGTGTCACATTTGTAGCGATTCGTATCATTCGTAAAATTCGTAGATTAGTATCTTTTATACTTTTATATGACGACACGTTCACTCCACAACAGGGTCATGCGTCGCGTGTACATCATCTGGTGCGCACGGAAGCTTACAAGCCCAATGTCCCTCAAGGTGATTGCGTTCGCGCTTCTTGCGTGGGAGCTCAAAGAGGCGGTGTTTGTCCGCCAGGTATTTGCCAACATGGCGAATTATAAGGCGAGCGAGCTGTTTGATTTTTGGTCGGCGGCATTTCTCCATACCGACTTTATCGTCCAGGGTGCAGTGCTCGGTGTGAGCATGCTCGCGGTGCTCCTTTTCTGGGATGTGCTCTCATTGAGACGGGAAGAGTTGGTTTTTGCCAGAAACTCCTAGCGCATTTTCTTACACCTACGAAAACACACCCGCCACGCTAGACGTGGCAGGTGTGTTTTTGTAGGATGTGCACCGCAAACCGGTTCTATGCTACTGCAGGATGAGTTTCCTCGGTGCGTTTCAGAATTGCCTTCATGATTTCGCCCGCGAGTTTTTTGTCCTCCCGGAGCATGGTACGCGTTGCGTCATATCCCCGCGCGAGTTTTACATCGCCGAAGTTATATGAAGTGCCTGACTTCGTGACGATACTAAGCTTTTCTCCCATGGCGATGAGCTCTCCTTCTCTTGAAATACCTTCGTTATAGATGAGGTCAAACTCCGCGAGACGAAACGGCGCGGCAACTTTATTCTTGACCACCTTCGCACGGATACGCGAGCCGACAACCTCTTCACCTTTTTTAATCTGCGCGATGCGGCGGATATCTATGCGCACAGAAGTATAAAACTTGAGCGCCTTGCCCCCGGGAGTTGTCTCCGGGTTTCCGAACATAACGCCTATCTGCATGCGTATCTGGTTTATGAAAATGACGATGGTTTTACTTTTTGCGACGATTGCGGTGAGCTTCCGGAGCGCCTGCGACATAAGCCGCGCCTGCTTTCCCACATGATATGCGCCCATCTCTCCTTCAATTTCATCTTTGGGTGTAAGAGCCGCGACGGAGTCTACCACCACGATATCTATTTTCCCCGAGCGAACGAGCGATTCGGTGATTTCAAGCGCTTGTTCTCCTGTGTCTGGTTGCGATATAAGGAGGTCCTGGATATTCACACCAAGGTTTCCCGCATAGACGGGGTCAAGTGCGTGCTCCGCATCAACGAACGCGGAGATGCCACCTTTCTTTTGCGCTTCGGCGATGACATGGAGCGCGAGCGTTGTTTTTCCCGAGGATTCCGGTCCGAATATCTCTATAATCCGTCCGCGGGGGAGTCCACCGATGCCCAGTGCCGCGTCAAGACCGATGGAGCCGGTAGAAATTGCCTCAACACCTACTTTGGGTTTGTCGCCAAGCTTCATGATTGCCCCTTCGCCAAATTTTGCCTGAATTGCTTTAATAGTTGCATCCAACGCATCATTCTCTCCTATCTCCATTTTTTGTTTTTTGACCATAAGTGAATTTAAGATTTAAAATATACGATTTAAGATTTTCCTCTAAAAGAGAATCCGCTCCCTGCGGAAAGGGTTCCGATTACAGATTTATCTCCTCAATCATAAATCTTGTATCGAAAATCATAAATTACTTCCTCACCACCTCTACCATTTCGGTGATACTTCTCCCAAACCGGTCTTCCGCGGTGAGTACAATTGAGTTGTAGTTGGGCGCGAGAAGAATTTCCTCATCAAACACCCCCGCTTCGTCGGTGACGACCATGCGTCCGTCAAGGGTGAGCAGGACGCTGTTTTTTGCAACCCCGCGCACATGCACAAGGGGTGCCGTGATTGTCGCGCCAGAAGAAGGTTCCGTGACAATGATGCGCGGTCCTTGGGAAAGACCCATGGTTCTTGAGTAAGCATAGCCAAGGATAGCGAGCGCAACAATTGCGAGCCCCACTATTTTAATGTCTAATTTCATACACAATAGGAAAGAGGGTTCGCATGCCGTCTATAAGAGGTACGCAAAAACCACAATACTCAAACCCCAATTCCCAATGTCCACATTCTTTTTTTGGGACTTGTTTGGGTTTTGGACATTGGGGTTTGGTATTTTTTTTGACTTGCTACGCCTCTCGTACAGGAGATTCTTCCTCGCCGTCACCATCACGTTCCTCCGCATCATCAAGTGAATTTTTTTCGTAGGAAGCCCCACGCTCATCTTTTACGAGGATGTCTCGGGGCCGCGCGCCGTCTGCCGGCCCTACAATCCCATGTTCTTCAAGGAGGTCCATGAGCCGAGCCGCGCGCGCGTACCCGATGCGGAATTTCCTTTGGAGAAAGGTTGTGGAGGCGCGCCCTGTTTCTATAACGGTATCCCGTGCCTCGCTGAAGAGTTTATCGTCATCTTCGCCCCTCTCCGTTTCATCAGAGAAAGAATTGAAGATATCTCCCCCTCGCTCAACCTCTTTCCCTTCAGAGAAGAGAATATCGGCAGAGCTTTCCTCGTCCGCCTTAGAGAGAAAACCGGCTACTTTTTTGATTTCCGTTTCGGAGATAAACGCAGATTGAAGGCGTATCGGTTTGGACATTTCTCCAGAGATGTAGAGCATATCTCCTGCGCCAAGGAGTGTTTCGGCGCCACCCATATCCAGGATAGTGCGTGAGTCAATCTGTGAAGCAACTTGGAATGCCATGCGCACGGGGATGTTTGCCTTGATGAGCCCCGTGATGACGTTTACCGACGGGCGTTGCGTGGAGAGGATGAGGTGGATACCCACAGCACGGCTCATCTGAGCAAGCCTAACAATGCTCGCCTCAAGCTCCCGCGGATAAGCGCTCATGATGTCGGCGAGCTCGTCTATGATGACGACGATATAGGGCATTCTCTCGGGGAGCGCAAGGTTTTTCTGTTCGTCGCTCTGTTTTTTCGCAAGCCGTTCGTAGGCAGGTGCCACAATATTCTTGTGATACGAAGCGATATCCCGCACGGATTCCGTCTCCAGGATGTCATAGCGCCGCTCCATTTCTTTTGTTGCCCACTTGAGGGCAAGTATCGTTTTCTTCGCATCGGTAATGACAGGTGTCAGGAGATGGGGGATTTTGTTATAGAGCGTGAGCTCCACACGCTTTGGATCAATCATGATGAAGCGTAGGTTCACCGGGGAGTTCGCATAGAGAAGCGATGTGATGATGGTATGTATTGCCACTGATTTTCCCGAACCGGTTGAGCCTGCTATGAGGAGGTGGGGCATTTTTGCGAGGTCTGCAAAGTGAGGCTTCCCCGTCACACCACGCCCGATAGCGAGGTTTAAGGGTTTCCCTGCGGCGCGGTAGTCATCCTGAGACAAGAGGGATGCAAGTCCAACGGTGGTCCGCGTTGTGTTTGGGAGCTCAATGCCCACGAGCGACTTTCCCGGGATCGGTGCTTCTACGCGGAGTGGATGCGCCGCAAGAGCAAGGGAAAGATCATTTTTAAGCCCCACGATGCGGGCAAGTTTTACTCCCTGCGCAGGCTTCAGCGCGTAGCGGGTGACAGACGGGCCGATGGAAACCTCGTCCATCTCCACGTCAATGCCGAAGTTTTGAAGCGTGCGCTTGATGATGTTTGCGTTCGCTTTTATGTCTCCCACTCCCGGTTTACCTCTGTCGCTCTGGAGAAGCTCAAGCGGTGGTGAAATGTAATGGAGCGCAAGCCCTGCGGAGATATCTTTTGCTGGGGGAGAGGCCCTCGTCGCCCCCATACTCGCAAGCCCCAACATTTTTTTCACCGCTCCTCCTGCGCTGGATTCCTCAAGCACTTCTTCCTGCGTTTCCGCCGCGGGCTCTTTTTTCTCCTCACCAGCAGACTCTTTCTCTGTGTCGTCGTCACCTTTTTGGAAGAGTTTCTTAATCCAGGAGAGTGAGGGGACAAAATTGGTGGTAAGGAGAAGGGAGATGAGGAATACAGTTCCTAAAATGACGAGGGCTGCGTATATATCAAAAAAATCAACGAGAGGCCGCGTCAAAAGAACTCCAAGGGAGCCACCCTGTGCGAAAAGAATCTGAAGGATGCAGAGTCCCGAGAGGAAAAAGAGCACTGAACCCACGGAGATGAATACCAGCGCATGCCCCCGCCCTTCTCGAAAGAAAGCTTGCGCGACAAAGAGGAGAACAATGGGGAAAAGATAATATCCCAGACCAAATACCGAGGTGAGAAGATTCACAAACATTTCTCCCGCGACCCCTGCTTTCCCAAGAGCGGCAAGTACGAAAAAAAGTATTCCCGCAATGGCCGCGAGCACAACTATCCATTTCCGTGTCTCTTCTGCCAGCGAAGGTGAAGAGATGTCCTCGTCTTCTATTTCTAGTTTTTTCTTTTTACGGCCCATAACACCGCTTATGGTATCACACAAAAAGACGAGGTACGAGGTTTTTGAGATAAAAATCCTTCTTTTTGTATCTCGCGGGAGAAACGAACGATATTTTGGAAGGGGAACAGACGGTAGTTTCGGCGCGGGCCCTAGGCAGTGGATATTTCTTTTGCAGGATTTTTATCGCACGCTATAATTAAAGACATAAAAGACATCAATGTGGTTGTCCAAGAAGAATATGACAACATTAAAGGACAGATAAAATATAAGTTAGGACAAATAAGAGACAAAACAGAGAAGATGAATGAACAGAAACACAAAAGACTCTTGTTTATAGTGAGGAAATCGGAAAAATTAACGGCAGCAGTGTATATGCTCACCGATTTTTTTGACGATAAAGAGTCTTTAAAGTGGAAGCTTAGAGAGGAAAGCATTTCTTTTTTGTCTTTTATAAACACCACAGTGTCTCTCAGAAAATATCCGCATGTTTTAGACAAACTTCAGTCACTCTTGGAGAGAATACGGGTTCTTCTAGAGTTGGGGAGGGGTGCCCGCTTAGTCTCCCCGATGAACCTCGCCATCTTGAAAGAAGAATACCGTCTGCTTGGCGGTGCCTTGCGGAAAGAGTGGGAACAAGAAGAGCCTTTCAGAGACTTTGAGTTTCCGGAGAAGTTTTTTTCAGGTGATTACGCCCCTACACTCTCGGATCTGCTAGAGAAGGGAAAAGGAGACGGATTAAAAGTGGCTGATGTGCGAGGTACTGAACAGAGGCACACGGATGACACGCAGAAAAACACTGAATTTTCAAGGGAATTATCGGGATTTTACGGCGAGAGCTTCGCTCATCAAGAGAAGGAGCTTCGTCGTGAGACAATCCTGAAAATACTTCGCGCGAAGGGGAAAGTCACCATCAAAGACATTTCCCGTCTCGTAAAGGAGGTTAGTGAAAAAACGATTCAGCGCGAGCTTGCGATGCTCATGGAAGAGGGAATCGTTGCACGGGAGGGGAAGCGCCGGTGGAGCAAATACGTGTTGAAAAACGAGGCACAAACCACAGAGCGCATATCACGATTTTAAAGAGGGTGTCATGATGTGCGCACCATGCTCTTTTTGTCGTGTTATGTGCTTTGTGCTACGTGATTTATGATTTGTAAATTGACTTTGTGTTTTTACGTACGATATTTTTAAAAATAGGTACCGAATGGAAACAGTTTTTGCCTTTGCACGTACTCATGGGGAGAGGTTAGAAAGAGCATGCAGAAAAAGATGAGTTAGTTATCCACACTCTTTTATTTTGCAGGGCCTTTGGCAGTTGGTAGAATGGAACAAGGCGAAGAGTAGGTGTTTTAAGGAAGCATTGGATGCACATGCTTCTCTGCCGTGGCTCTTTTTCTAGACGAACACGCGATTATACAATCGCGTGGACGATTGTCTGAAAAAGAGAGGTCGGTTGAGAGAGGTTCAGAGAGATAGAAACGAGCGCACTTTGACAATTCATACGCACATCCCGAAATGATCTCAAGGTAAAACTTGATTCTGTGACGTGGGTATTTTTCCACATCAGAGAATCCGATAGAAACGACGCGTCCCTAGTGTAGCCATTGGTTATCAAGGGTCGAGTTTTGTGTAACCGAGAGTTTCCGTGCACTGCTGGTCGAACATGGTTCACGTGCACAACATTTAATAGGAAGTTTACCAGTATTAAAAAAGACCAATCTCATCATGAAGTTGTCTCACGCAGTTTTAGAATTAAGAGACCGTGAAGAGAGTTTGGTCGCGCTCCGGTATAGGGCGTAAGAAAGAGTCCGGTGGCGTGTAAGCGCCAACCGGACATTGTATGCCATCTCTCCTGTGAAATCGTCAGTATTATCTATAACCCGATTTCCGAGAGAGAGGTTCTAAAAAAATTAGGTTATGAGTAACTTTACAAAATCAAAAACCGCAAAATTCATCGGGTTTGCAGTCGCAGTCCTCATGTTCGCGGGAGTAGCGGCGGTGCCGGTGGCACACGCGCTCACGCTCGCTGAGCTTGTAGAACTCTTCATTGCACTGGAAATCATTCCTGCGAGCAAGGCAGACGCGGCGCGTTCAGCGCTTGCGGGCCAGGGTGGCGGAGCCACGTCGGGAACGGCGTGCCCCTATACTTGGACGGTTAGCTTGAAACAGGGAAGCACCGGCACGGACGTCATGAAGCTTCAGCAACTCTTGAACGGAAGCACCGACACGAAAGTCGCATCTTCTGGAGCAGGGTCTCCAGGAAGCGAGACCTCAACTTTCGGACCCGCCACAAAAGCGGCGGTCATGAAGTGGCAGGACAAATATAAGAGCGAGGTGTTGACACCTGTTGGACTTTCAGCAGGCACCGGCTACTTCGGCACAATGTCTATCGCGAAAGCGAACGCCTTGTGCACGGGAACCGTAGCCACACCGGCTCCGACACCGACGACACCAGTCGTCACGCCTTCAGGCACCGGACTTACTGTAACGAAACACCCGACACAACCGGCAAACATGCTCGCGCCGAAAAACAGCTCGCGCGTTCCTTTCACGAAGGTACAACTCACGGCAAGCTCTGATGGAGCAGTTACCGTGAACAGCATCGTCGTTGAGCGGCAAGGGCAAGCGTCTAACGATTCAATTGCCGGCGTTCTGCTTATGAACGAAGACGGCACGCTTATCGGCATTGAAAAAACATTGAACACATACAACCAGGCGGTTGTTGGCACGGACTTTGTTGTTCCCGCAGGCACGACGCGCACTGTTATCATTGGTGCAAACATGAACTCAAGCGTTGGAAGCCAAGCAGGAGAAACGCCGTCATTGGCGCTTGTGAGCATAAACACGAGCTCTGCAGTATACGGAAGCTTGCCGATTGTCGGCGCCACGCACACGGTGAACAATAACCTCGCAATTGGTTCGCTTACTGTGGCGCGCGGCGCGCAAGACCCAGGCGCTGGACTCACCAAGGAAGTCGGCACAACCGGGTTCACTTTCGCCGGTATCAAATTGACCGCCGGTTCAAACGAAGACCTTACGTTGAAGTCAGTCAGGTGGTACCAGTCCGGCTCTGCCGCATCGGGAGACCTTCTAAAATTGAAGACCATCGTTGACGGCACGGAGTATGAAGTCTTGAACGGCACTGGAAAGTATTACACCACGGTCTTTCCTGCCGGAGGCATCATCGTCAAGAAAGGATTCTCAAAGGACATCTCCATCAAAGGAGATGTCGGCGGCGGTTCAGCCCGAACGATTGACTTTGACATAGACCGTCGCACCGATATTCACATTGTCGGCAACACCTACAGCTACGGCATCCGTCCGGACCTTGATGGGACCGCGGCAACAGCCGACGGCTCTGATGTGAACAACGCAGACAACCCGTACTACGATGCATCCCAGCACACCATCTCTGTCGGTTCCATGCAAGTGAGCTCATGGACGGTGGGCGTTCCCGCGCAGAATGTTGCGGAGAATGTGCTTGGACAGCCGATTGCAGGATTCACCTTTGACGTAAAGGGCGAGCCGATTTCTGTTTCCCAGATGATATTCAAATTTACCTTGACCAGTGGAGATGGCGCTACAACGGAAACGTTCGCCGATATCACAAATGTGACATTGTCTGACCAAAACGGCGCCGTTCTTGCGGGACCTAACGATGGTTCTGGCACCGATGGGATAGGAGTAAACGGCTCTATTACGCTTTCAGATACGATAGTTTTCCCCGTCGGCATCACCAATGTAATGCTTAAAGCGAAGCTTGGAACTAACTTTGGTAACAACGACACCGTTCAGGCGTCAACAACGCCAAACTCAACGAACTTTGGCACAGTGACGGGTCAGGTGACGGGCAACACGATTACCCCTTCTCCGACCTCGGCGGTGAATGGTCCTATTCAGACGGTCAAAGCGGGTTCGCTTACGATAAGCGTCTCTTCACAGCCGTCAGAGAGAACGGTTATCGCCGGCTCCTCACAGTTTGAATTTGCGCGTTATATCTTTGACGCGGGCGCATCAGGTGAGGACATTAAAGTTACTTCCGTACCGCTTTACTTTGACACCGCTGCCGCAGGCGCTGCGGGCACGCGCACCGACCTCTCTAACTGCAAGATGTATGACGACGCAGTTGTCTTGAACTCGGGAAGTAACATCTTGAATCCATCTACCTCCGACACGGCGTCTACGACGACAATGACTTTTGATGGCACGGGACTTCTCTTGGCGAAGGGTACTGCGAAGACGCTTTCCTTGAAATGCGACATCAAGACCGGCGTAACAAATCGCTATTGGTGGGGCATTGACAACGGAGGTTTGGAAGGCACCGCGGCAAACAGCTCTAACATGACCTCCGCGTCAGGCGTCACCTCTGGTCAGACAATCGCGGAAAGTATTATTGACGAGAACGGTCAGCGCATGACCGCCGCTGCAAACGGAAGCTATACCGTACGCGATGAGGGTTCCCTCTTCTACCGTGTGGTACGCGCGGGAGCGACGGATGTCGTACTTGCGAAGCTTGTCTTTACCGCAGGGACGACGGAAGATGTTGACTTGAAGCAAATTGCATTCCAACTTGGCTCAACTACCTTGAACCAACCAGCTGACCTCGTTGGAGAGAAGGCAACCGTCTGGAAAGGAACATCAAAAGTGGGCGATATTCAGTTCAATACTGGAATACACGCCGACTTCGCGACCTCCACCCTCTCAACCCCCGTGCGTATTGTAAGGGGCGAGGAGGTGACATTGACCATCAAGGCAGACCTTACCGACCATAATGCGGATTACCTCTCGGCGACAAACGAGCCGGGTGCGGTTCTCCAGATTGACTACGATGGCGGCAACAATGGTTTGGCAGGAAACTATGTTACGGGTGTCGGCTCTGGGCAGAACATCAGCGGTGCTGATGGTGACATCACGACAAACGGTGTGCGAATCTTCGAAAACTATCCTTCCGTTGAGGATGTGACGACGCAGACCGCGCTTGTCGCCGACACGCTCTACAGGGTGAAGGTAACCGCGCATAACGACGATGTTGCCATCGGAAGAATGTCATTTGATGTTGTCACGAGTGCGGTGGAGGCCACTGCCTCTACTTTCAAGATGAAAGGTCCGAATGGTTTCCTTAACGCGGCTGCGATAGGGACAACAACTCAGGCGGGCGACAGTGGCAAAGGTGGTGGTACTGCAGCAGTCGGCGCGACAGGAAGACGACTCACTATTGACTTTGACAACACTTCGCTTGACCGGTATATTACCGCGGGCGAATCAAAGGTCTATGAACTCCAATTGCAGCAAGCCCCGGCGCTTACAGCGGCAAACACAGAGACGATGAGTATTCGCCTCCTTGCGGACTCCGCGGTTGCGACCTCTTCAGCGAGCGGAGCGTATCGCGTAACCACCTTTGGTGCGATAACCCAAACAGCACAAGGTGAATATGATGCGCATGAGGGAGGTGTGACCTTTGTCAGCTCAAGCACCGACAGATTTGTTTGGTCGCCGAACTCCACTTCGTCTCCGACAGAGAGTTTCACGACGAAGAAAACTCGCCGCGACTGGACCAACAGCTATGGCATTCCCGGATTCCCGTCACTGGGCTCCGATATGCCAGTGCGAACATTCTCTGACTAACGTCTTTACACGAACCACTTGTGGTCCGGTCTAGTCAATCGGATTGGTTCACAAAAAATCCCCCAATTGGGGGATTTTTTGTATGTACCGCCTGTGGATAACTAACCTCAAGGACGGGCCTTGAGGTTAGTTATCCACATGACGACGAAGCAAGGTCTGTCCTCACTGCGTAAGCTTTCCATCACCCCCAAGGGGGTTTGGGAAGGTAGCGGGAGGTCCGACCTTAGCGAGGAGGAGTTGGCGGACTACTTTCTGTGTGTAAACTCAATCAAGGTCTGGCCTTTCCGCCGGAGGCGGATCCTCCTTCGGAGGAAAATCGGAAAGGCCTGACCTTGCGCAGGGTTTTCCACAGAAAGAGACATTTGACCCACGTCGGACTATAATTAGATAGAACATATGGCATCCACTGTACAAAAAAAGCCGAGAAAATTAACCTATGCCGATGCACTGGTCGTCGGGAGCGTAGTAGCCCTTGGCATTTTTACACTCTTACCGGCGGAGCAACCGACAGATTCAACGGCGATTCTCCTTCCTTCGGCGGATGGAACAAGATTACATTGGAAGCCAAAAACTGGTGTGGTGCACTCTACAATGGTGGATGAAACGAGGTGCAACGGAATAGTTGATTACAATTACACAAACATAGTTGGCTATCATGATTCGTACAGCATAGACCTTGCTTCTATACCCAATGGAGCGACTATCACGGCAGTTGAGATTACTCCATGCGCGTCTCGTAATAAGACGGGCAGCGGTAATATAACAGGTTCCGCAACAATGGACTTATTTTATAGATATAATGGCGTAAAGAGCGCTGACAGAGGTAGTTATGAGTTGACTGGCACTACGCCGATGGAGCTTTCTGCAACGACCTTCGCTGCATTATCGCTCGTAAAAGGTCCGTTAAGTACATTAGAGATCGGCGCGGTGTTTTCTGCCGGAGATAGAGGCGTTAGATTGGGTCGCATGGCGGCGGTGCTCACCTACACGCCGTTAGTTCCTCCATTGAACCTTGTCGCAAATAACGTGGCAGTGAGTCAGAACGATCTCTCGTGGAGAGATGTTTCATCTACCAAAGACGGGTTCAAGGTTGAGCGTAGTTTCAATAGCCAGTTTGACTCGCCATTCTACCTCGCGACCACTTCGGCTGACACGGTTTCATATAAAAACACAGGTCTTATTACTGACGAAACGTATTACTATCGCGTACGCGCCTTTAATTCCGGTGGTGCCTCCAGCTACTCTAATATCGCCCATGCGATAACGGCCACCGTTGTGCCACAGACACCCTTAAATCTTGTCGCCAGCGCCTCGTCGTCAGGTATCATGCTGAATTGGGCACAAACCTCCAGAAACGAGGAAGGATTTACAGTAGATCGGTGGGTGAGCGGGGCGAACTTTACCGAAATTGGAAAGACAGGCATTGACGAAACGACCTATACAGACCATAATCTCTCTAAAGGCGCTTATTACTATCGGGTTCGCGCGTTTAATAGAATTGGCAATTCTGGCTACTCCAATACGGTGAGTGTGACTATCCCGTAACCAAAAGGCCCGTCCTTGAGGTTAGTTATCCACAGGAGAGGCAAGGTCGGTCCTTACCGAAATTTGTCAACATGCTTTAGCGTGTGGACAAATTAGTGGAAGGTCAGACCTTGGCGAAGCTTGCCGCGCTTCGCAAACGAAAACATCTTCGTATAATGGGAAGGTATCGCTTTGCTCGCTTTTCTTTATCCCCCAGTTGTTAATTTCAATCTCGTATCATGCCTTCAAAAACAACACTTTTTCTTTTTAGTGGGTTAGCTGCGCTCATTATCCTTGGTAGCATTGGCTATTATAACCCTAGACCCGAAACGGTCGCGGTGAACGACGGCCCGGATACCTCGCCCCCGTCCGATAGCGCGACCCCGGTTGACGATATCGCGGAGAAAGACACGAAATCTGCTCAAAAAATAGTGGAGAACGCTATGGTAGAGGAGAAACAAGGATCGGGGGATAGTGCACCGTGGGACTCTAACGCCACCGCTGTTTCCGTGCCGGTGCCGGACCTCAACCGCCCGCTCGTTTTTCCCGGGGGTTACGCCGCGGAAAGGGCGGCGCAGGTTACAGAACAGGTTGTCACCATTGTGGCGATTTTGAAAGCGAGCGATAACCGCTTTAACGAATGGATGGACCTCGCGATGCTTCGCAAATCAATAGAGGACTACGACGGTGCGCGGGAGATTTGGGAATATGTCGGCGCGATTCGCCCCGGCAACTCGCTTTCTTTTGCGAACCTTGGAATGCTCTACGGGTATTACCTCAACAACCCGCTCAAAGCAGAGGCAAATCTCCTGCATGCCATAGAAAATGAACCGCGGTTTTTTGATTTTTATACGCGGATGACGGATTTCTACATTGAAGTGACGCATGATAAGAATAAATCAATTGATTTTCTAGACCGGTCAATACAGAAGTATCCTGAATGGACGGAACTAAAAGATTTGAAAGAACATGTGGCACAGACACAGTAGCGTTGGACAAGTAGATATTGCTGTTAGGTGAAAACGTCATTGTTACATTGCTCTGTATGTTACATTGTTGAAAAAACAGTGTAGCCGTTTAACAATTTAGCAATGAACGACCGTTTTACCCCCACACCCCTCATTGCAGTATTGTGCTTTTGAAAAATAGAGGCTCGAGAAGAATAAATCGCACAAAACTGTCTCGCACACGCGGGGCAGTTTTGTGACTTATCCACACCTTTTATTTTTAGGCGCTCGCGCAGTACGGTATAATTTCAAAAGGAAAGTGTGCGTTTTTAATCACGCGCCTTTGTTTGTTAAAAATTTTTTTATTACGACGAGAGACTGCGTGCCGCCGTAGCTTTAGCGGTGGCGCAGGGGTAAAGTGAAAATGCGTTTCAGTATTTTCACTTTCTCCGAACGAGAAAGTAACAAGAGGGTTCCTTATTTACTAGGTCTACGGTCTACTAATTATCAGTTTTCTCACTTATCTTTAACGCTTATTAAAAGCAAAAGGTAACAAAGTATGAAGAACACATTTTTTAAGCAGAAGAGTTTCTACGCGGTATTCCTTTCCGTGGCGTTGTCGGTCGTGCTTGTCGCTGGAGCTGCGAGCGCGGTAACGACGATTAGCGCAAACATAAACACCGGCGGGACGCTTACCGTATCTAGCGCCACAAAACTCAATGGCAATGTGAATGTGGGCGATGCGACATCAGGTGACAACGACCGCGTGTATCTCTACGGCACGACGACAGTAATCGGCACCCAGGCATTGGTTTTTGGTTCAAGCTCCGCCGCATCTCTAAGCGGTCAAGCGGCAGGGTCTGTTTATTATGATTCAGCAAGCAGGGTTTTACGGCTGTATGACGGCATAAACTGGTATCCCGTTGCGTCTTCTACAGACGCAGGTGGAAGCTTGATTATAACCGGCGCAAATGTAGTCCGCTTCAATAACTTTAATGTGGGAGCTATGGCGCTTGGCACCTCTACTGCGGATGTTTATTATGGAACAGACCCTGGAGGGCGTGCCGTTTTGACGCTCCAAGCAACAACAACCGGAAGCGTTCCGCTTCGCATATTCACTGCTTCTTCCACGCAAACCGGAAATCTCTTTGAAATCTATGCGAACGGCGCAGAAGTGTTTGCGATTGACGGCTACACCGGAAACGCCTCTTCAACGGGTTCATGGACTATTGGCAACTATTCAACTGGCATAAGCGTTTTGTCGGTAGGCGGCATGGCGACGACGACCGGTGCAACAGGCAACATAACGACGCAAGGCACATTGACGGTTGTTGGAGCGATTACCGCTAACGGCGCGGTTACACTCGGCAATGCGATAGGGGATGCAATTGTCATCACAGGAAGTGCTTCTACGACGAATTCATTCTCTGTTGGTGCTTCTAATGCTGCTGGCGCTGCAGGTAGCTTTTCCGTAAGCGGCATGGCATCAACAACAGGCGCGAACGGTAACATGGCGACACGCGGTCTCCTGTGGATCGGTACTTCAACAGACACAACAATGGGTCCGCTAACGGGAGCAGGCGCGACAACAACCCTGTCCGTATATTCTGCAGGAACAACGACACTGACACTTGGCACTTCTGATAGGAACCGAGGGTCATGCATAGAGATGAGAACCGCGGATGGAGCCGCTACCTATAGGGTCTTCCTGAACGCCGCAGGTGCTTTGACAACAGCAGTAGGAGATTGTGATAAGAAAGAGTAGGTGGGTCCAATCTGTGTGTTGTAGATAGTAATACCTATTTTTTCTCCAAATTGTCCACTCTGGCTCGCTTGGAGAAAGCGCTACTAATGTAAGCTAAAAACTATTATCAAGCGGGTGAGTGAAATGGGAAAACGAAGTTTCCACATTTCCGAGCCGCGAAGATAACAAAAATACTTATCAATTATGAGAAATCTCGCACACACAAGAGAAATCCAGATTACGGTTGCGCTACTCGCGCTGGCGCTCGTGTTCCTCCTCGCTCCGTCGTTCCTCTTCGCCGCAAACGATGCTCAATTCAGTTCAAGTGATGCGCAACTTCAGATGACGGTGAGCGGAACGACCGTAACCTTAAAAGTTTCTGGTGTACACACCGTTGATTCACTGACGGTTGATTCTGGGAGCTTTGATGTCGTCCTCTCACAATCTTCACTCGTCATAACCTCTGCGGACAGATACACTCTTACGGCGAGCCCTGATTCGTTTACCACTTCTTTTGAGTGCGGCGCAAGTGAGTCAAAACTGGCACTCAGTAGAAATCTTGACGGCACCGCGACGGTTACCGTGACACCGTCCACGACGGTTTGTGGTGGCGGCGGCGGTGGTGGCAGTCCGAGTAGTTCGGGTGGTGGCGGAGGTGGCGGAGGTTCTGCCGCAGATGTCTTCACTTCAACCGCGGTGGTTGCCGTGGCTCCGGCGGCGGTAGCGGTGGCGCCAGTTGCGACAGGAGCAAGCTCAAACGCAGAACTTTCACAGCTCATCAATCTTTTCATCGCCCTGGGCATCATTCCTGAAAGCAAAGCGGACGCGGCGCGTGCGGCACTCTCGTCGCAGGGTGTTTCAAGCGCGGCGGTTTCCGCGACATTCTCTCGCGGTATCGGTAACGGCGCAAAGGGAGAGGATGTAAAGCGCTTGCAGGTACTTCTGAACTCTGACCCTGACACAAAGGTCTCCGCATCAGGCGCGGGTTCTTCGGGAAGCGAGACGGAAACATTCGGACCGGCGACAGAAAGCGCGGTGAAGAAATTCCAAGAGAAGTATGGCATCGCAGGCCCTGGCTCGGAGGGCTTCGGATTCGTCGGCCCCAAGACCCGTGCGAAGCTTGAGGAAGTGTTTGGCAGTACTGCGATTCCTGCCGCGACGCCGGCAACGCCAGCCGCCCCTGCGGCAAGCCCCGCAGGAGTGAGCGCATCATTCACAAGCGCACTTTCTAAGGGTTCGGAGAATGCCGATGTCATGCGCCTGCAGAAACTCTTGAACTCTGACCCTGATACACGCGTCTCCTCAAGCGGTGTTGGATCATCGGGCAGTGAAACAAACTTCTTTGGCACGGCGACAGAAAATGCGGTCAAGAAATTCCAGGCGAAATATGGCATCGTCTCGTCCGGAACCCCTGCGACGACCGGTTACGGCGCCGTTGGTCCCGCAACCCGCGCGAAGCTTGAAGAAATCTTCGGTAAGTAATCCAAACATGAAGTCATCTTTTCAACCCTTTTGGTTAAAACGTGGTTTCACCAATCTGAAAACCTACCGACTTTAGAAGTCAAACCTCCACCTGAAACGGTTGAGGATTGACTTCAACAAACACCACCTTGCGCTCGCAGGGTGGTGTTTGTTACTGTATACAAAACTCCTCAAGGCCCGTCCTTACCCCGACTTATCAACACTTAAGGACGGTCCTTGCGGTTAGTTATCCACAGAAGCTTATCAAAGCGTGTCGAGTAATCCATATTTTTTATGGGAAGAAAATACCCAATCGCAGAGAACGAGTTTTATCATGTCTACAACCGCGGAACCGACCGTCGCACTATTTTTCTTGATGAACACGACAAGGAGCGCTTCGTGAAGCTCCTCTATCTCGCGAATAGCGAGGGACCCGTGGTCATGGAAAACCTGGAGAATCTTTCTTTTAAGGAGCTGGTGGCGTGTGGTGCGGAGAAAACGCCACTCACGGCAATCGGCGCGTACTGTCTCATGCCAAATCATTTCCATATTTTTGCAAAAGAGACAGCACAAGGAGGTATCACGAAATTTATGCGGAAACTCCTCACCGGCTATGTGATGTATTTCAATAAACGACACGAGCGTTCCGGCGGGCTTTTTGGGGGAAGGTTCAAGGCGACGCGGGTCACTGACGACAACTACCTCCGTTATCTTTTCGCCTACATACACTTAAACCCGGTGAAGCTCGTTGACGCGCTTTGGAAAGATGAGGGGATTCAGGATATAGAGCACGCGCGCGAATATCTTTCCCGCTACGCGCACTCAAGCTATTTTGACTTTACCGGCACCGACCGTCCGCAAAAAGCGATTCTAGACCGCTCGCACTTTCCCGAATATTTTGCAGACACGCACGAATTTTCCTCGTTCATCAACGACTGGTTGGAACTCAAAGAGAAAAAACCTTAAGGACGGGCCTTGCCCCCACTTATCCCCAGCTTTTGTACTCATAAGCTGGGGATAACTTTGTGGATAAACAGGGGCAAGGCCCGTCCTTGGGGAGTGGTGAGGGGGTGTTGAGAGGACAGGAATGGTGGAGAAAAATATTAGGAAAGAGATGTGGTAAAATGGGAAGTATTACCACCTCTTTTTTTGTTGTTAACTAATGCGAGGTAGGTTGTAGATATTTTTCTTCGTGTACTTTCGTGCTTATATTCGTGCGCACTAGTGTTTCGGCGCACCCACAAATAAACACGAATATAAAAACGAAGTTACACGAATACTATTTGCGGCACACCCCTATTTTTATTTTATGGCAAACTTTTTACGCGCGTGGAAATTTGAGACGGGGTTTCTCCTCATCATCAGTGTGGCACTCCTCATCTGGGCGGGGACGGTGTATTTGAGTCCCGAAGCGCGAAAAGCGCGGGAGGCGAATGATTATCTAGAGCGGCTTCAGGCGGAACAAGCACGGGACAATTACCGCGGTGCGGTGTCGGACGAAAATCAAAAATATTAAGTTTGACGCATCTGCCAGTTAATTTTTTGTCAAGGTACACTAGGTAATATTCCTAAAAATACTCCGCCCCAGCGCGGTATTTTTATGGGGCTTTTAAAAAAGCGTTGTTCGTGTTACAATATAAAACAATCTATGTCAAAAAAAGATTACAGTACTTGGACCAAAGAGCAATTCGTTGACGAGGTTGCGCGGCTTCGCAAGCGCAAGAAATATGGCCTTGTCTGGGAAGACAAGCCGGAAGATGTTGTTGAGCAATGCAAAACGGAATTGCCTGTGCTCAAGGAAGTGAAGAGTAAGGCAATTGCGAAAGACAAAAATGGCCTCGTGAACATTCTTATTGAGGGCGACAACTACCACGCCCTCTCGGTTCTCAACTACACCCACAAGGGGAAAATTGATGTTATCTACATTGACCCGCCGTATAACACCGGAGCGCGTGATTGGAAATACAACAACAATTTTGTAGACATCAACGATGGCTACCGGCACAGTAAATGGCTTTCGATGATGAAAAACCGATTGGGGCTTGCAAAAAATCTTTTGAAAAGGAACGGCGTTTTGATTATAACCATTGATGATAACGAATTTTGTACACTCGGTTTACTATTAGATGAGATTTTTCCAAGTAAGGAGCGCGCAATTGTAGTCATAAAATATAATCCAGCAGGGACCGCGAGGAGTGGTTTTTCGCGAATGCACGAGTATGCGATATTTCTTCTAAACCGAGGTCAAGAAATTGAAAAGAAACCCGCACCTTTAGATATTAGAGACCAAAATCTAAGGAGACACGGGTCTGGAGCAAACAGGAAAGATAACCCTACGATGTTCTACCCAATTTGGGTAGATAAAAAAACCTTGAAAATTATAGGCGTTGGAGAAGTGCCTCCCGCAAGATTTCATCCTAAATCTCAAACTGTTGAGTGTAAAAATTACTACGAGGTATGGCCGCTGGACGATAACGAAAAAGAAAAAAGGTGGTATTACGGGAAGGAAAGAGTAAAAACGAACGGAACCAACGAACTTACAGCCAAGTGGGTAAGGGAGCGCTTGCATATTTATTTTCATACCGACAACGCCTCTGAACAAAAGTATCCCAGCGTTTGGATTGGAAGTGAATATGACGCTGGAGCGCACGGCGGTTCTTTGGTTAGAGACATTGTTGGAAAAGAGTTTCCGTTTCCCAAATCTCTCTATGCAGTGAAGGATTGCTTAAAAGCAATAATTAAAAGCAATAAAAAAGCAATTGTTTTGGACTTCTTTGCGGGGAGCGGAACAACCGGACACGCCACGGTTCTATTGAATAAAGAAGATGGCGGTAATCGCAGGTTTATTCTCTGCACTAACAATGAAAACAATATCGCAACTGATGTATGCTATCCGAGAATAAAAGCGGCCATTGATGGCCACAAAGATTATCGGGACATTACAGGCATACCAAGCAACCTCAAATACTTCCGAACAGCGTTTGTGGGCGCGGAGCCAAACGATAAAAATAAAGAAGCATTGACCAAGCAAGCAACGGAGATGCTCTGTATGCGTGAAGATACTTTTGAGCCGGTAAAAGATACAGAAACGGTAAAGATTTTCAAAAACTCAAATCAGCACACAGGCATTGTTTTTGACGAGGACGCCATCCCCTCGCTCAAAAAAGAAATTGCCAAAATTGGCGGCGCGTGGAGCGTGTATATCTTCTCTCTTGGCGATGACACTTTTGAGGATGAGTTTGAGGATATGAAAGAGAAAATAACTGTTGCGCCGATACCCGAAGCGATTTTGCGGGTCTATCGGCGTTTATTCAAACCATAAATATGGCTTTCAAACTCACGAAATATCAAGACGAGGGGGCGCGAGAGCTGTTGCAAGACGCAAAACGACTCTTGCGGCAAACGGGCAATAAAAAACTCGTGTTCAAAGCACCGACCGGCTCCGGTAAAACCATAACGATGGCAGAGTTTTTGACACGATTTGCGGATGACCACGACCATCCGCCTTGCGCGTTTATCTGGGCCGCGCCTCGCCAGCTTCACGAGCAAAGCAAAGAGAAACTTGAGATGTATTTTGCGGATACACGAGCAATGGAGTGTTCCTTTTTTGAGGACTTGGATGACCGACAAATCGGCGAAAACGAAATCCTGTTTTTCAATTGGGAGAGTATCCGGCAAGAGAATAATATCTACATCCGCGAAAACGAACAGGAAAACAATCTCTCAAGCATTATTGAACGCACACGCGAAGCTGGGCGGGCAATCGTTCTGGTTATTGATGAGAGCCATTTTCACGCGCAAGCCGAAACCTCGCAAAATCTTATCGCCGCCATCTCTCCTAACCTCACGATTGAAGTTTCCGCAACGCCGGTAATGCAAAACCCCGACCAAATGGTAAGCGTTGACATAGATGCTGTAAAAGCCGAGGAGATGATAAAAAAGGCGGTAATACTCAATGAAGATTTCAAAAGCGTGGTTCGCCGTGGCCGCGCCGAAACCATAAAAAGCGAGCTTGCCGGTAGCACTGACGAAATTGTTTTGCGGGAAGCGTTGAAGAAGCGCGAGGAGCTTGTCCGAGCATATAAAGCGGCTGGCATTTCCGTAAATCCGTTGCTTCTCATTCAACTTCCAAACCGCATTGGCCAAGCCGAAGAAGACCGACAGACACTGATTGTGCAGACACTCAAAGATAAGCACGGTATCAGTTTTGAGAACGGGAAACTCCGCTTTTATCTTGCGGAAAATCAAGAAAACTTGGAGAACCTCACCAGAAACGATAATGAAGTGGAAGTTTTGATATTCAAGCAAGCCATTGCGCTTGGCTGGGATTGCCCGCGAGCGCATATACTTGTGCTCTTTCGTGAATGGCACAGCCCCGTATTCTCCATTCAAACGCTCGGCCGGATTATGAGAGTATCGGAGCCGGAGCGCGGATATTACGACAACGACATACTCAATTTTGCCTATGTCTATACGAACATTGATGACATTGTAATCAATGAAGATATTGGCGGCGGCTATGTAGTGATACACACCAGCAAGAGAAGCGCGAAATACAAGCCGATTGAATTACCCTCGGTTCACCGCAAGAGGCATCGCGAGCAAACGCGCTTAAGCCCCTTATTCACACGTCTATTTCTTGAGGAGGCGCAGAAATATGAAATACATAAGGACGATGCGAAAACGCACAAGCTGGATTTAGAGAAGATAATCAATAAAAAAGGCCAGCGAGTTCATCCAGCGTTTATTTCTGATTGGAAGGCAGAAAACATAGATACTATTGCAGGCGAGCGCATACAAGCAAATGTGCAGATTGAAAGAGTAAGCAATATGGACCTCCAGAGGTTGTTTGATTATTTTGTGCGCAAAAATCTCTCTCCGTTTCATCCCGAGGACCGGTCTGTGGGCCGCCTGAAAGAATCAATCTATAAGTTTTTTGATAAACACCTCGGAATGACGCTTGCAGACCATTTCCGCGACATCATAAACATTGTCTTGAGCGAGGATAACCGGCCACATTTTGAAGCAGTGATAGATAGCGCAAAGCGTGCTTATGTTGCGGCAACAGAAAAACGGGAAAAAGAAATCGTGGAAGATGTCTGGGATGTGCCGGAGCGTGTTGTTTTTGGCGAAGGGTATATTGAGATGGACAGGAAGAAATCCGTGATGAAGCCGTTCTTTTCTAACGAACGCTGGCAATCGGAAAAGGCGTTTATTGATTTCTTGGAAGAGCCGCGAAGTGATGTTTTGTGGTGGTTCAAAAACGGCGACCGAGACGCGACTTTCTTTGCCGTGCCGTATAAGGACGGCGATGATTCGTCCCCATTCTATGTTGATTTCGTGGTTATGATGAAAGACGGGAGTATCGGTCTATTTGACCCACACGGCATCTATCTGGCCGATTTTGGTGCGAAATCAGATGGTCTGCGAGATTACATCGCTCATTTGAAGAAAAAGGGGCGCAAAGTATCCGGCGGCATTATTGCCAACACAAAAACTGACTATACCGGTCAATGGATGGTTTATGAGGGAGAAGGCAAAGACGCGCGAGAGGGCAACTGGGGTAATTGGACAAATCTTCAATTTTAAGCTATAATTTTTATGGAGAGCGATAACAACAAACGGGTTAATTGGCTACCCTTTTTCAGTATATGTTCTGTTTTTATTGTCCTCGGCACTGTTGGCTGGTTATTAAAAACGGATGCAACGCCACTCGCTATTGGCCTTGCTGTAATGAGTGGACTTACCGTTATCGCGGAGTTTTTCCCGCCGGAGTTTAATTTCAGAAATTATTGGTATTCAACAATAGCATCCGAAGCCCACATCATACTAATAATACTTGCCACAATATGTTCTATTTTCTTAATGTTTTTCGTTGCTCCGCAATACGAGTTTAATTTTAGTGTAAAAAGGAAAAATGAATAAAAGATACATTCAAGCCGGAATACAAGTTTTGATAATTCTTGCCATAGGAGTAGGGTTTGTTTGGTTTTCCTCATCTTTTAATAAAGAAAAGCCGCCCGAGGAGATTGTTAGAGAGGTGGTAAAAGATGTGGTTCGGAAAAAGCCAAGTTGTCCAAATACCTCTGATTACTTCAACGAGCTTAAGAGCACAGGTCAAATCGTAGTGCTCGCAAAAGATCTCAAATCTTATGGCGCGAACGGACTTTTTACAAACATAAAGCGCACTGTTGTAAAATCTCCCAGCTCCGGTTCACAAATCGCTTGTGGTTATCTCTTTGTAAAAGCTCAAGCTGACAACCGACCATTACAACAGCAATGGGAGCATCCCTATGTAAAACCCGGTCAATTCGGTGGCCACTTATCGTTGGAAAGCACTATTGCCAATAAAGAGGTAGAAAACACGACAGAGCTTCTATTCAATTTGAGCAATATGGTTTATACAGAAAAGCTCTCAAGCGAATTAAGAAAGGCGGATTGGGCCGCACTTTTGAATGTTTCGGATAGAACCGATTTTGATATTGCATTAAACACCACAGACCCGGGCGGCATTATAAACGAAGTTTCTATTGCATATCAATGCTGGAGTCCAGAAACAGGACAAAGCACGCACGATTGCCGTCTTATTGTTGAATGAAAAAAACAATGAACGGCGGGTTTTTGGATATATTCGACTTCATCGTCGCCCCCGCGGCGGGGGATTGGTACGGCATCGTTGTGGAGAACGGTGGCTTTGTGGACATGTCGGGCTTTACGATTGAATACGCGGGCGGTCTCACGACGCAAGTTGGTGGTGACAAAGGCGGTATTAAAATAACCGGTGACGTGGCGACTTCAACAATCGCGAACGCGCTTTTTGACTCAAACTACCAGTACGGAGTGCATGTAACAGGCGGAGGAACGCTTACTGTTTCCAATACAACCTTCCAAAACCACACGAATGGGAAAACCGCCGACTATGCGGCAGTGTATTCGGGTGCTTCTTTGATAGGGCTTTCTGACATCATGTTTACGAATAACACCAAGTGGGACATTCGTGGCGCGGGTGCTTATACCATCTCCTGCACGAACTGTGGTACTCCGGTGACCAACCCCGACCCGCTTTAGTGAGCAGAAATCCTGGGTCATTTTTCTTGACCCTTGACCCGCGGATGCCTCTGGGGTATAAGAAAGTAGAGATACTATGGCTCCATCTTTTGTAGGGGAGAGGTGTTATGTCTAGTAACACGTTGGGCGGGAAAGTACGGCAGGTTCATACGGAAATCAAGAGTGCGCGGATTTACCAGCGGGTTGATGCAATCCTGAAGGCCTTCGATTGCTACATAACCCGCCACAGTTCTTTTCTTATGTCTTTTGATGAGGGACAGCTTGCGATCGAGCTCCAAAGCCATGGGCAATCCTATGAGAATGAAACGGTAAAAATTTCTTTCGGCAAGAAACTTGTTTTCCATGGAGAGTATCGTGCAATGTCTGAACCGGACTGCGATCCGCGACTCATCATCAAATTTCCAAGAAATCGCCTTACGTTTTTGGAAATCAAACACTATGAATCCGGCGCGTGGTTGCGTCTCTTGAGCGTTGGGAAAGTGCGGCAGGCGCGTGCGAAGCAAGAGAAAAGAGAAGTGGAGGCACAAGAAGCACATCTGCGGCAAACGCGGCAAGAACCGAAGCAAAAGCCTCGCAGTTCTGACATCGCTGTTGCTACGGCACTCGGGGTTTTGCAATAGTTTCCTCCAGTATTTAGAGCCCCTCGGGGCTCTTTTTTCTGGCTGACCCCCCGCTTTAAAAGACTTCAAAAACACAATAGACTTGTGCATAACTCACCGCAAGGACGGGCCTTGCGGTGAGTTATGCACAGAAACTGGGGATAAATGTGTGGAAAAACGGGGGCAAGGACGGGCCTTGCGGTTGGGGCCTTGCGGTTGTTGTTAACAAAAAAACCGCCGTTCGCTTTCGCTACTAGGCGGACGGTCTTCTTTCTTACTCCGCGCTTTCCTCGCGGAATATGCGAAGGACTTGTTCAACCTCATTTTCAGTGATAGTACGACGCTCCCTCCTCTCACCACCAAGGAAACCATTCAGCCGCTCCAACATTCCTTTCCGTTCTTCAGTAGCACGCTTTGCGGAGATGTTGACGAGCTTCGCGATGGGGATAATTTCATCGCTCTCGTAAAATCCATGTCCATGTCCGCATCCCGAGCGCATACAAACAATCTCGCCGGTACCGACGTTCACTGAAAGAAACCCGGGCCAATTGCAGGAGTCGCACATGCCGCGTCTTTTTTCGGTGAGCCATTGCCGAAAATGAACAGTTGCTCGATCGTTTTTGATGTCGGTAATTTCCCCATAGGCGCGAAGGTCATCCCGCCCTTGAACATCAACGATTGTTCCGATTTTGAATTCCATCGCCGTTCCTTTCTCTAGAGTTAAAAAAGAGCTCGCTTTTGCGCTTTATCACCACATCAAGAAATCCTTTTGACGCCCGCTTTCTGACCTCCTCGTCAGTCAGACCATCACAATCGTGACCCAACGCTTGTTCAACTTCTCGCAGAAGATTCATGGAATCTTGCGCGTAGGCGGCTTCTTGCGCGCTCTCTTTTTCCGAGAGTTCCTGCCGACATTCAGCGCAGTATTTTTTAACACTAAAGACGAAGAAACTCGTCCCTTCAATATCTTTTCCGCACTTTTTGCAAGGGTCAGAACAGTCAGGCCAGAGAGCGATGAATGGCAGTGTGGCAACGGTATGCGATGGGTCAAGAGCAAAAACTTGTTGGAGGATGGAAGACAGAGAGTCATATATTTCAAGCATGGTATCTCCTCATGATGCTTAGTTGTGGAAGAGGTTATCAGAACCGAGGTTAATCAGAAACCGCTCGTCGTAGTGGAATGCTCTGCCTTCCGCACTCTACGGCTCAATGTCGCGCGAGAACGAATACACCCTCTGCGGCGGCTTCTGTCGCTTATGTCAACGACCAACTACACCCATACCCATCGTACAGTGGAAGACCCTAATATGACCGAAAATTATGACGAAAAGTGTACCGCAAGTGGTGTTAAGACAAAAAACCCCTTGTTACACTTGCTTTTTGGGGGCTTCTTTGGTACTATTGTGTTGACGAAAAAAGTCGTCAACATATGAATAAAAGCGAGAAAAACATATTGGAACCATTGGGATTTGACTCTAAAACCGAGCAGGCGTACCGCGCGCTTATCCGCCTCGCCGACGCCCCCGCCTATCGGGTGGCTAAAGAATCAGGCATAAAGCGCACCACTATTTACCATGTGCTTGAGAACCTCGTGTCCCAAGGCCTTGCAAGCGCGTATACCGCGCGCGGAGTTAGGCGCTATGTGGCCGAAAGCCCCCATAAGCTTAAAAACTTTTTTGAGCAAAAAACAATACTCGCCGAACGGATCATCCCGCTTCTTTTGGAAGAAACGCATAAACAAGGGGCGCTCTTTAAACTTGGTTTTTTGGAGGGGAAAGAGGCCTTAAGAGGACTCTCCGAAGAAGCGCTTGAGGCGAAAGAAAAAAACATTCTTTCCATCGGGTCTTCCCGTGGATTGGTAGCGTTTTTGGGTGGCAAATACGGCTATGGAAAACGCCGCAGAGAGCGTGGCATCCGCACTCGCGCACTCCGTCTTAAGGGGGATGAAGAGTCCACGCACTCTGCCTTGACGCAGATACGATTCTTGCCTGAAACGATGGAGTTCCCCGGGCACATCCTCGTTTTTGATAATACGGTCGGGGTTATACTTTTTGAAGGAAACGGCTATGGATTCGTCGTGCGGAACCGCGCCTTCGCTCAGAGTATGCGGAGCTTATTTGAAATGCTTTGGGAGGCGGCGCGCCCGTAACCGACCCCGACCCGCTGTAAAAACGGGCCACGCTCTGGCGTGGCCCGTGTCGTCCCTTATATGGAATTCGTTATCTCTATGCCGGTGAAGCCAATGGTCTCCCCGAGCGGGGTTTTGGAAACGGACCAGATGTTCCACCCATCGTAGAGCTTAACGAAGCTCTTGAGATAGGCAATCCGCACCGAGGTTTTGTGGACGGTGCAGTATTTCATCAGTTCTTTTCTCGCTTCCAGCGTGTGGGATTCACGCGGCGTACCGGTAGCGTACCGGTCTATAAGTTCCTCCACATGCTTGACGGATTCGCAATAGACGAACACGGGAATCGCATCGCCGGATGCGTATGTTTCGCGCGGAGCGCCTGATGCGGACGCAAGCATTCCCGCCACGCCAAAAAGAAACACCGTGGCTGCAAGGACGCAAAAAAGCTTTTTCACGGAGCACCTCCCGTTCGTTGGTCAGAGGATACCGATACTACCCGTTACTCTAGCACAAAAATAGCAAAACCACCTTGCCGTCGTTCTGCTCTTTTTTGTCCCCCTTGCTTTGTTGTTTCTTTGTGGCGGGCTTGCCCCAGCCCCGCTTTTTTGTATAAGATGGTGGAAGATTGTCTTGGGGGAAATAGAACGGGGAGGGCACAATGAAGGGGAGTTTTCCGTCCTGCTTCTTCTTCGCGCTGTTCTTCGTGTTTGCGGTAGCGACGACTCCGCCGGCGCACGCCTCGCACGAGCGGCGCATTGATTTCATCCTCGGAAACGGCACTTCCGACAACATCACGAGCGGTCCCGACGAAGGAAAGGGCGGCGGCGGTTACCTCTTCCTTTTTCAGGTCGCGGACACGGCGATTCTTCCGGAAAATGTGCGGTTGCATGCGGGGACGATTGAACGCAAGGGCGATACCTGGAATGTTGTTGGCGCGGACTATGTTCTTCAGTCGCATTGGGGAGAAGCCGCCGGGTGCGGAACCACTTGCCCCTGGGTTGAAGTCGGATACGGGCTTTCATATTTCAATGAGCGGACCCATAACCTAAGCGCGCGCGCCGAGCTTCATTTGGTCGTCCGCGCGGGGACAAGCATAGGAAAGCACGGACAGGTGGGATGGGGCTTTGACCATTGGTCAACCGGCGGTTTGTGGGGAGAGCGCGCGGAAAATCGCGGGGAAACATTTTTCTTGTGGTCTTTCGGTCTTGCGTTTTGAGAAGGGCGGGTATGGATACCCGCCTTTGTTTTTTACAATAATGATATGATACGCTTTTTATGGAACGATTGTTCTCGGTCACACTAAAAACAAGGTCTCTCTATGCAACGCCGCATGAAGAAAATCGGGCGAAGCATGGGGGTTCTCGCGTTCCTCATGCTCTCTGCCCCGCAGTTTTCATTCTCACACGAAGAAAGCGGAGACAAAAAAGAGGAATATGTCGCCCCGCTTGACGCAGAAAAGAAGGGGAGCGCGGAACAAAGTGACCCGTTGCCTATTGTGCGGTTTGGCGTACATGTCGGGAACAATGTGCGCTACGGGGGCGATGACCGTCTTGGCTATGGCGGCGGCGGTCTTGTACTCACGAATTTTTCTTTTGGAGCGCTCCCGTATTTGGAGTTCCATGCGGGGCAGATTGCGCGGCGCGGAGATGATGGAGAAATGAATGTCTACAAAATGGCAGGTGTTGACCTGATGCTCGTTGATTCTTTAGGCGAGCCGCTCTCTCGCCAACGCGGCATCCTCAATGTTTCTCCTTACTGGCAGGCGGGCACTGGGCTGTCTTTTTTTGATAAGAAAACCGACCGTATTGGGACACTGCATCAGCTCCACTTCTTTTACCGTGTTGGTTTTGAGACGGAGCTATGGGGCGTAAAGCTTCGTGTCAACGCGAAGGTTACCCATTGGTCAAACGGCAAACAACTGCTCCGCAACTTCGGGCACGATGTCATTCCGGGACCCAACAAAGGAGAAGATTTTTGGGGGATTGGTATCGGGCTATCGTTTTAGCCAAAGAGTCGTTAATCAGAAATGATGACGGCTCTTTTTTGTGTGTGGCGCACAGAAAAAGCCCGCTTTGTTTTTTGGTGAGAAAAACAAAGCGGGCGTGAGGACTTCTTTGAGCGCCCTCATAGTGCGCCTTTCTTTTGTTGTGTGTCGCGTGCGGAGGCGAAGCGGGTCAGACCGGCTTTTGCGCCGGCGGGATGCTCCCCTCGGGGGTGCGTTTTTCGGTCGGTGCTTGCCCTTCCCGCGCTTCCCACACGGGGACAAACCCGTGCCCCATGCGGCGGTCGCCGTCGGTGAGCGCGACCTCCCACACCCATCCTCCCTGCCGTTCATCGCCGAAATGGGCAATGCGCCGGAG
>Ga0209542_10003115_pt1 | contig 35927 bp, 41 predicted proteins | sample RifCSPhighO2_01_FD_184028 | JGI IMG/M metagenome (GOLD analysis project Ga0209542, IMG submission 184028) | Soil microbial communities from Rifle, Colorado - Rifle CSP2_plank highO2_0.1 (SPAdes) (version 2) | ecosystem: Environmental > Terrestrial > Deep subsurface > Rock core/Sediment ...
TGGTGAGGTGGCCGAGCGGCTGAAGGCGGCAGGTTGCTAACCTGTTATACGGGTTAATTTCCGTATCGAGGGTTCGAATCCCTCCCTCACCGAATGAGCGAAGCGAAATGAGGAGAGAGCGACACAACTGCTTGTGTCGCGAGGAGGGATTCGAAGCCCGATTGAGCATTTTTTGGAGTTTCTGAAACGAACAAAAAATCCAATCGGGGTACTGAAACTGTAAGTTTCGAAATTCCCTCCCTCACCGCAGGAAATTTATTTGTGACCGAATCCCTCCCTCACCGCCAGATTGAGAGCCCGTTCGAGAGACCGGGCTCTCTAAAAATCATTTGCAAATATGAGAAACAACATAAAAGAAAAATTACAGAATATATTAAGAAAAGAAATTTTTGAAGAAACGGATGTCATTTATATTCTTTCCAGAATAAGAAAATTGCTTGAAATTGACGAAAGAAAAAAAGATTTTAAAGTGCTAAATTTTTATTGTAACTGGGCATTGCACGCACAGATAGAAGATGTTGATTCAATTAGCAAAACCCTCCAAAAACCTGGGGAAAATGCAATTTCTATCTCCCATCTCTTTATAGATTTTGACAAAGATCTCAAAAAATTTTTAGAAAATCATAATATCCAAACAAATATTTTTGACGATAGAAAAGCTCTTATTAAATTTCATAACTTATTAACGGATATATATACCGATACCCCACTTATTCTCAAAACCATTAGTAAGAAAAAAATTACTTTTCACAAAGGAGAAAGATTCGGAGAAAACAGCGGATTTTTTTCAACGACTTATGAAGAGCTGTGACTAAAAATAAGGATTCCACCCACCCCTCCGCCGCGAAGCGGAAAAAGAAATGGAAAGGAAATTTTTGGTTTTGCTTCGCCGTCAATATCACCCTAATACATAATAAACCATGATGGTATATTCCACAATCGGTTATATCATGCTAATATATCTATGGCGACAAAATACAGAGTAAAATATCAAAAACTCACCGCAAAACTCCGTTCCGCTCGCCTAGAGGCAGGTTTAACGCAGGTAGAAGCAGGTAAAAAGCTCAAGAAGCCACAGGCGTATCTTTCCAAGATAGAGCGAGGCGAGCGTAGGGTTGATGCGGTTGAGTTAGACGAATTAGCAAAGGTTTATAATAAAGACATTAACTATTTTATAAAATAATCACCATTAACTATGAACGAGGAAAACAAAAAACAAAATAAAGAGGGGTTGAAAGAAATAGTTTCAAAACCACCTTTCATTCCCACTCTACCGATTGAACGAAAAAAATTCTTTCTGGGAATTTTGATTATTGCCGTTGTTGCTTTCGCGTTAAATTTTGGACTATCTGCATTATTTGGAGAAGTCAACCTTTTTATAGCAATAGCTATCGGCGTTGTCTTTTCTTATGTAATGGCAACATGGTACACAAAAAGATTTCTAGACATTAAGCCAACGACTAATACTAAGGTTTTTCAGGTTACATTTTTCATTTTGATTCTTGTATTGAACATTTTGACCTATATTCAAGCCGACATGATGGCAGAGTTGAGAGCTTTTTCTGATTATATCGTTACGAATGGGTTAGGCGCGATTAGTGGAGCTCCAGAAGTTAGTGCCGCAACTGAAATGTATGCCGTTCCCATTTCAACTGCACGCGCGGTAATTGGCATACCACTTTTGCTCTTTGCTTTCTTTTTACTATTCAAGAAAGGCAAGGAACAGAAAGTTGAGGAAACTAAAAATTAAAATGTATGATGAAAAAAACTTTTTCAATCTTCTTTTATATTTTGGCAGTCGCTTCTCTGGTGATTCTGATAAAAACTGAGTTAAGAAAATGGTTTGCGTTTGAAGGGGACCCTTCTTCGGCCAATACCGTCATATTTTGGGGCGCACTCATTTTTTGCGTTGCTTTTTTCTATGCTGGTAATAAGCTTTGGCCAAAGAAAGAAAAGACGGCTCAAGATGAGTAAAAATATACGAAGAAGCGTACGCGATGTTGAATACGAAATTGTAAATCAAATTCTGATAAGCGAAATTTGCTTCGACACCTGCAAAGCAATTCCAATAATTCCGGGGCGCGGAAGTGATTTTTTGCCTTTCTACCACAATCTAAATTTTTCCAAAGGAATTATTGCACTACATAGTTTGTTGCTTTCAAATTCATCAGATGAATTGTCAATCAAAAATTACTTGAAGCAACATAGGTCTGATTTTCCGAGTGTAAATATTGATGAATTTGAGGCAGAAATAGCTTCTATTTCGGAATCGTTCAAAAATATTTTACCGATGTCATTGCGACATAAAGTTGCCGCTCATATAGATCAGGAATTTAAACACGCAGATTTTACAAGTGCGTATATTATTCCCGAATCGGTAGAAAAGTATATTTCACTTATTCAAAATTTGAAAAAGTCATTTTTCAAATTTTGTAATTACGCGCAAAACGATTATCCGCATGGCAAGATTTTAGAGCAATCAAAAGCGGTCATTGAAAAAATTGTCAAGGACTCCGAGTCGGGATATTCGCTTTGATTCAAGGGAAGCAATCCCCGCCGTTTTATATATCTCCTAAAAACGGCGGGGATTTGCGCGAGCATAGGGCGGGCGGGGTGAGAAGTGAATACTTGGAGCTTCGCAAAGAGCAATACGCCAAAATGGCGGGAAGAGTGATTCATCTTGACGATGGTAAAATAGTTTCCGTTCAAAAAAATTGAGGAAGATTTATTGAATAGTTTCTATTTCTGACTTGTCCGACATAGTCTTAACAGGCTCCGGCCAGTCGTAAGATTCGCAAATCCAGTCCGTCAATTTTTTTGTTTCTTCAAAATTGTCGTCGGCGGAGAGAATTATGGTAATCAGATGACCGACTTTATTCGGCGGTTCGGTTATCAGAAGCAAATTTTTTTTGGACAAATCAGTGGAGCCGGTTTTGCCGCCCAGAATTTTAAGCGGCTCGCCTCGGCACAAAAGTTTTTCGTTTTTATCGGAAAGAAATTTATCGGTACTTATGGCCGTGTGGTTGTAGCCGCCGGAAGCGGTTTTGATGTCGTATCGCGGAAGGGAAGTTATTTCCAAAATTTGCGGATAATTGTTTATTATTTCTCGGGCTAAAATCAGCAATTCTTCGGCGGTGGAATAATTTATGATTTCTTTTTGGGAAGTCGGATCAAGTCCTACTGGATTATCATAGTATGTTGTGATGACGCCAATTTCTCTGGCTTCGTTGTTCATCGCGGATAAAAAATTATCCAGCCCAATTTTGCCGGCCAGCGCTACCGCGGCGTCGTTATTTGACTCTATCAGCAAGGCGCGGAGCAACTCGCTTACTTTGAAACTTGTTCCGGGGATAAATCTTTTGGAGCTGTCCGGCCAATCGTTCACTTTCGGTCCCATTGTTACTTCGTCCTCTAAATCGTAATTTTTATAAGCCACGACGGCGGTCATCAGCTTGGTGAGGCTGGCCATCGGCAGTAAATCTTCCGAATTTTTTTCGGCCAGAATAATCGGCTGGTTGTCTTTTCCCAGATAAGCGCCGAGGTAGGAAAGGGCGGAGATTTCCAACTCGGGCGAACCCTGTTTATATACTGGCGCGTAATTAAATTCCGGTTCTTTGACTTCTTTTATTTCCGTTGAGGAAAAAGATTTTCCCGCTAAAATCAAAACAATCAAAGAAAAAAGAACCAAAACAGACAACATTAAGCGTTTGTTTTTATTTATTTCCTGCTCGGGCATATTTTCTAACAATATACCACAGCCCTGATGTTTGCCCAATGGGTTTTCTAAGGTATAATCAAGGGCGATGGAGGAGATAAAAAAGAAGATAGGGGAGCTGGAAACGGAAATGCAAAGGCCGGATTTTTGGGGCGATAAGATAAGGGCGCAAGGGGTTATAAAGGAATTGGGCGAGCTTAAGGAAAAAATGACCGGAGGAGAAAAATACGACAAAGGAGACGCGGTTTTGACCCTTTTTGCCGGAGCGGGAGGGGACGACGCGGAAGATTGGACTATGATTCTTTTTGAAATGTATAGGAAGTTTGCCAACAGGAAGGGTTGGACCATAAAAATTTTACATAAGCACGAAAGCGAGCACGGCGGTTACAAAAACATAACTTTTGATTTGGAAGGCAAGGGCGCTTACGGAACATTGAAGCGCGAAGCCGGGGTTCACCGGCTAGTAAGAATATCGCCTTTTTCGGCCAAGAAATTAAGGCATACCGCTTTTGCCCTTCTTGAAGTCATACCTAGATTTGTGGCGCCGGAAGAGATAAAAATAGACGAAAAAGATTTGAGGGTGGACTTGATGAGATCCGGCGGAGCGGGCGGGCAGAATGTCAACAAAAGAGAAACGGCGGTCAGGCTGGTCCACCTTCCCACCGGCATCGCCGTCCATGTGGATGCGGAAAGATCGCAGGGGCAAAACAAAGAAAGAGCGATGGGGATTTTGAAATCCAAACTTTATAGTTTAAAATTAAAAGAGCAGGAAAAAGAAAAAGAAACGATGTGGATAAGCAAAACGGTTGAGGCCGAGTGGGGGCGTCAAATTCGGTCGTATGTTTTCCATCCATATAAAATGGTAAAAGATCATCGGACGGAGGTGGAAACGGGCAATGTGGACGCGGTGCTAAACGGAGAATTGGACGAGTTTATAGAAGCGGAACAAAAATTATGATTTTTTTTGACAAGGTTTCAAAAATTTATTCCAAAACATCCGTCGCCCTAGAAGGAGTGAGTTTATCCATCGGGCCGAAAGAATTCGTGTCGCTGGTCGGCCATTCCGGCGCTGGCAAAAGCACGCTACTTAAATTATTATTGGCCGAAGAAGCGCCTTCCAAAGGGAGCGTTTATTTTGAATCGGTCAATGTGCATTCTCTGCCGAGAAGAAAATTGTCTTTGTTGAGGAGAAAAATAGGAGTCGTTTTCCAGGAATTCCGCCTGCTTTCCAATAAAACCGTTTACGAAAATGTGGCTTTTGCCATGGAGGCGGCCGGCCGTCTTTCCAAAGAGATAGAAGAAAATGTTCCTTTCGTGCTTGACCTTGTCGGCTTGACGGACAAGGGCTCAAGGTTTCCGGACGAGCTTTCCGGCGGAGAGCGCCAAAAAACGGCCATCGCCAGAGCGATAATAAACCGGCCGGACTTGGTGGTGGCGGACGAGCCGACGGGCAACCTTGATCCGGTAAGCACAAGGGAAGTGGTCAGTATTTTTGAGAAAATAAACAAACTGGGAACGACGATTATTCTGGCGACGCACAACAAAGAAGTGGTGGATTCTCTCGGCCGAAGGGTGGTGACTATGGAAAAAGGCAAAATAATAAGAGATGATAAAAGCGGAAGATACGCAATGTAGTTAAAAGTCCATAAAGTCAAAAGTTTATAAAGTTTAAAATTATGATTTTTACAAAAATAAAAAGAGTGACGAAAGCGGGGTTCGTGAATTTTTGGCGAAACGGCTGGGTTTCTTTGGCGGCGATATTGGTCGTGGTGATAACTTTGTTTGCGATAGGCTCGCTTATATTTTCCAAAGCGGTCATGGAGTCGGCTCTTAACCACATAGAGGACAAAGTGGATATAACCGTTTACTTCAAAAACAACGCCGAAGAAAAAGACGTTTTGGCCATGAAAGACATTGTCGCCGAATTGAGCGAAGTGAAAAGCGTGGAATATGTCTCGGCGGACAAAGCCTTGGCGGACTTCAAAGAAAGGCACAAAGACAACGCCACTCTCCTGCAATCCATAGAAGAGCTGGACAAAAATCCTTTAGGGGCGGCGCTCAACATAAAAGCCAAAGAGATTTCCCAATACGGTTCGGTGGCCAAATTTTTGGACGGAAAGAGCGATTCATCCGGAGATTCCATCATAGACAAAGTCAATTATTTCCAGAACAAAAAAATAATAGACCGGCTTTCCAACATCCTTGATTCGGCCAAAAAATTAGGCCTGATTGTCAGCCTTGTTTTGGCGCTGGTTTCCATTTTAGTGACCTTCAACACCATCCGCTTGGCCATTTATTCTTCCCGAGACGAGATAGAGGTGATGCGGCTGGTCGGGGCCAGCAACCGTTTCGCCAGCGGGCCGTTTATCGTGGAAGGCGCGATGTATGGATTTTTCTCGGCTCTGATAGCGATGATTATTTTCTACCCGATTATCGTTTGGGTGGACCCGAAAATCGCTTCCGTTTTCAGCGGAGTGAGCTTGTTCAGGTATTACATAGACAACTTCGGCCAGATCTTCGCGATTCTGCTTGGCATCGGCGTTCTGATCTGCTCCGTCTCCAGCCTTATCGCGGTAAGAAGGTATTTAAAGATATAAATTAAATTTGACGCATGTTGGCTAGTAAAAAAGGGCTTTTTTTGCTAGCCTTAATTTATTGCGGGATCATCTAACGGCAGGATACATGACTCTGAATCATGTCATCTAGGTTCGAATCCTAGTCCCGCAGAATTGAGCGGAGTAACTTTTATGTATTATATTTATCTAATCCAATGCGAAGGGGGAACCATTTATACCGGCATTACGACCGATTTGGAAAGGAGATTCAAAGAGCACAGCGATAAAATCGGCGGGCATTATACCCGCGCGCATAAAGTTGAAAAAATTTTATACACGGAAAAATATCCGACAAGAAGCGAGGCGTTAAAACGCGAAGCGGAAATAAAAAAACTTCGCCGAAAGAAAAAATTAAAGTTAATTGAAAATAAATAAATTAGAGTATATTTGCTATCGCTGGTAAAGTTTAATTTCAAACAACATACAAGTGGGCGCACATTACCGCATAAGATTGACTTTTAGCCGTTTTATTGCTAGCCTCGCTTTAGAATTGCCTATAATATTGCGTGTAAATTCAACAACTTTTTTAAAAAGGAGGTTATTTGCATCATTATTTTAAAGGACGCGCGTCCTTTGATAATTTAATAAAAAAATGAATTGAAAGAAAGGAGAAGAAATGACATTGCTTGGAATTAAGCCAAAGTGGATATATTTCTTTGGCAACGGTATTGCCGACGGTAAAGCAGAAATGAAACATGTCCTAGGTGGCAAAGGAGCTAATCTTGCCGAAATGACCAATCTGGGAATTCCGGTTCCGCCGGGATTTACGATAACGACGGATGTTTGCGACGCGTATTACAAAAATAATAAACAGTACCCGAAAGGCCTTGCCGAAGAAATAGAACAGAACCTTTCCCGTTTGGAAAAACTTATGGGGGCAAAACTTGGCGATCCGAACAATCCACTACTTGTTTCTGTTCGCAGCGGCGCCGCGGCATCCATGCCTGGTATGATGGATACGGTTTTAAACTTAGGATTAACCCCCGTCACAGTGAAGGGGATCATTAAAAAGACTGGCAATGAACGATTTGCGTGGGACGCATACCGGCGGTTTATCACCATGTTTGGCGACGTGGTTATGGGTGTGGAACGCCATTATTTTGAAGAGATTCTTGATAAATACAAAAAGAAGGCGCGGGTAAAAAACGACACGGAACTGACGACTGGCCAATTGAAAAAAATTGTGGAAGAGTTTAAGGCTGTTTATAAGAAAAAAACCCGGGAAAACTTTCCAAACGATCCAAAAGTACAACTCCGGAAGGCGATAGATGCCGTATTTTCTTCCTGGAATAACCCGCGCGCTGTGAAGTATCGCAAGCTTTACGACATTAAAGGTCTTCTTGGAACTGCTGTAAACATTCAGGCCATGGTCTTTGGAAACATGGGAAATCACTCCGCTACAGGCGTGTGCTTCACAAGGAATCCATCTACTGGCGAGAATAAATTTTACGGCGAGTTTCTTATCAATGCCCAAGGCGAAGATGTTGTTGCCGGTATCCGTACTCCCGAACCGATTGCGGATATTCAGAAAGAAATACCAGATGTCTCTCAGCAACTTCTGGAGTACGCAGATATTCTGGAAAGGCATTTCAGAGATGTACAGGACATTGAGTTTACCATTCAAGAAAACCGTTTGTATATACTGCAAACCAGAAACGGAAAACGCACCATCCAGGCGGCGGTGAAGATTGCGGTGGATATGGTTGAAGAAGGATTGATTGACAAAAAGACCGCGATTTCCCGCATTAACCCTGATGAACTTGACCGGCTGTTACACCCAACTTTTGACCCTAAGGCGAAGAAGGATGTTGTCGCCGTGGGGCTTCCCGCCTCGCCGGGCGCGGCTACCGGCAGAGTAGTTTTCAGCGCCGAAGATGCGGAAAAGTTAGCCGCAAAGAAGGAAAAGGTAATTCTGGTGAGAAAGGAAACCTCGCCTGAAGATATTGGCGGAATGCATGTCGCTAAAGGTATTTTGACAAAGCTCGGAGGTATGACTTCTCACGCCGCAGTGGTGGCAAGGGGAATGGGTAAGTGCTGTGTTGCAGGATGCAATACTCTTGATATTGATTATGCAGACCAGTCTTGCAGAATCAATACTTGGACAATCAGGAAAGGCGATAATATCTCCATAGACGGCAGTACCGGTGAAGTAATGTTAGGTCAGGTTGCTACTGCTGAACCCAAGCTTAGCGGAGAATTTGTCATACTGATGGAATGGGCTGACGAAATTCGCACACTCAAAGTAAGGGCGAATGCCGATACTCCGGATGACGCGAAAAAAGCGCGTGAATTAGGCGCGGAAGGCATCGGGCTTTGCCGGACGGAACATATGTTCTTTGGAGAAGACAGGATTAACTGGGTCCGCCAGATGGTTCTTTCCGCCCCGGATGTAAAAAACTTGAAGGCCAAGATTGCTAGACTGGGAAAAGAGTTAGCAAAAATTGTTAACAAAAATGGCAAAGCTGATGATCTAGAAAAAGAGTTGGTGCAAGTGAATAATGATTTGAAACGCCCTAATAGATTATACCATGATGCGTTATATCATTTGCTTATTAAACAACGTCGTGATTTTGAGCAGATATTTACGACCATGGATGGACTCCCGGTTACGATACGACTTCTCGATCCGCCTCTTCATGAATTTTTGCCGCAGGAAGAATACAATCAAAAAGAAATGGCAAAACAAATGAAGATCAGCCTGAAAGAGGTGCAGGACAAGGTATCGGCGCTCCACGAATTGAATCCCATGCTGGGACATCGCGGATGTAGGTTGGGAATCACCTATCCGGAAATTTACGAAATGCAGGTACGGGCAATCATTGAAGCTGCCTGCAATGCGCAGAAAAGAGGCGTTAAAGTATATCCCGAAATCATGTTGCCCATTATCAGCACCGAGCAGGAATTTGGCATTTTGAAAAATGATGTTCACAGAATTGCAAAAGAGGTAATAGTGAAAAGGGGTATGCTTTTTGTTGAGTATAAGGTGGGTACCATGATCGAACTGCCTCGAGCGGCGCTTATCGCCGACAAGATTGCAAAACATGCCGAATTCTTTTCCTTCGGGACCAATGACCTAACCCAGATGACCTTTGGTTTCAGCCGTGATGACGCGGGTTCCTTTGTGCCTGAATATATCGAGAAAGGCATTCTCGAAAGGGATCCATTCCAGATATTGGATCAGGAAGGTGTTGGGCAACTGGTGGAAATCGGGATTACGAGGGGGCGAAGCGCTCGTCCTGATTTAAAGGTCGGCATCTGCGGTGAGCACGGCGGAAATCCTCAAACCATTGCTTTCTGCCATAAGGTTGGTATGAGCTACGTGAGCTGTTCGCCGTTTCGGGTACCCATTGCTAGACTGGCGGCGGCGCAGGCGGCGTTGAAACAGCCGGCATCGCAAGCAACGGTTTAGATTATTTTTCAATTCAATTTTTAAAGAAAGGAGGATAGCCCTTGCGTACGCAGTTATAGTACGCAAGGGCTTTTTTATTTGACAAAATTATCCTTTTAATATATTATTAGGTCAATTATGTTCAATAGAAACAGAAGCGTTTACAGCAGCCGAAGACAGGCGCAAAAATCTTCTCTCAAGCCCTCTTTTCAAAGAGGCGGTTCTTCCCGTTACGGCGGACAAAGACGCCGAGGCGGAAGGGGCGAGGACATCAACGCTTCCAGATTTATCAACAAGGCGGCGGTTAATTGTTCGGTGGAACAGTTTATTCCCGCGCACAAATTTGCCGATTTCCATATTGACGAAACTCTTAAAAAGGCGATTGCCGCCAAAGGATACGTCACTCCCACGCCTATTCAAGACGTTGCCATTCCGCACATTCTCAAAGGCGAAGACCTTATGGGCATCGCCAACACCGGCACCGGCAAAACCGGCGCTTTTCTCATTCCTCTTATAAACAAAGTCAGGCTTAACAGGAAGGAGCAAGTTTTGATTATCGCGCCGACTCGCGAATTGGCTATCCAAATAGATGACGAACTGAAAGGCTTTACTGCCGGAATGAAAATATATTCGGTGTGCGTTGTCGGAGGAATGAGCATCGGGCGGCAAATTTCGGAATTGCGTTATGAGTATAATTTTATTATCGGCACGCCGGGGCGGTTAAAAGATCTTATAAACCGAAAGATGATTCACCTTCCGGAATTCAACACGGTTGTTTTGGATGAAGCGGACAGAATGCTGGACATGGGATTCATTGATGAAATGCGATTCGTTATGGCGGGTATGCCGAAAGAAAGGCAGACTCTGTTTTTCTCGGCGACGCTTTCTCCGACGATTGAGAAATTGATCGGCGAATTTCTTCGGGTTCCGATTCGCGTTTCGGTCAAGAAAAGAGACACCCCCAAAAATGTGGACCAGGATGTGGTAAGAATCCAAAAAGGAGAAAATAAATTCAGCGTCTTGCACAATCTTTTGACCAAAAAAGAGTTTTGCAAAGTCCTCGTGTTCGGTCGCACCAAGAGCGGAGTGGAAAAACTGTCCGGAATGCTTGTGGGAAAAGGCATCAAGGCCGAATCCATCCACGGCAACAAAAATCACGTTCAACGCCAAAGGGCGCTCGGCAAGTTTAAAGATAATCGCGCCCAAGTTTTGGTGGCTACCGATGTGGCCGCGCGAGGCTTGGATATCGCTGACATCAGCCATGTCATCAATTACGACATCCCGCAGACATACGACGATTACGTGCACCGCATCGGCCGGACGGGACGAGGCGACAAGCAAGGCAAAGCGCTTACTTTTATAGAATAATATGAAAAATAACATAACTCAAAATACAATCAAAATAAACAAAAAACCAAACCAGCCGGGCAAGTGGGTTTATAAGCCCACGCGCAGCACGGTCTTGGTTTGCTCTTGCGGCAACAAATATATCGCCACGCGCGAAGGCCAAACCGTTTGCGTCTCTTGCATCAGAACTTTGTCGCAAAAATAATTTAACGGAAATTTGCGTTTGAAAAATATGACGCGATTTGGTATAGTAAAAATATGAAGAAAGGTGTGGAATCAAGTATCACACATAATTCCTATCGCAAATATATGTGATAGTCATTAATTTGAGTTGAAATTTAGAATGCGCGTGGCGGATTTTCTCGTGTCTTGATGCAGTGTTCCATGTATTAATTTTTTTTACACCATTATTTAAAGCCATATTATCACTTTTGATGCTATCGCATTTTTTTGATAATTTATTTTTCGCGGTTTGGGTTGTGCTATAATCCCCCTTATGAAACAGAAAGACGCGCTTAAGATATTGAAGGCGGGGAAAAATGTTTACCTTACCGGCGCGGCCGGAAGCGGTAAAACTTACGCTCTTAACGAATATATTTCGTATCTCAAAAATCGCGGAGTGACCGTGGCCGTTACCGCATCCACCGGCATCGCCGCCACGCACATAGGCGGAACGACGATTCATTCGTGGTCCGGACTCGGCATTAAAGACACGCTAGACGACAGAGATATTGAACACCTGATTTCCAAAGAGTATTTGTATAAAAAATTTGAAAAAACCAAAGTCCTTATCATAGATGAAGTGTCTATGCTTTCTTCTCGCTTGTTTGACGCCGTGGAGCGAGTGTGCCGGGCGATGAAGCGAAGCGAAGAGTTGTTTGGCGGGATGCAGGTTGTTCTTTCCGGCGATTTTTTCCAGTTGCCTCCCATAGCGAAAGAAGGCGGAAGCGCCGACTTCATCCACTCATCCGAATCTTGGGAAAAAATGGACATTCGCGTCTGTTATTTGGACGAACAATTCCGGCACAGCGATTCTTCGCTGGAGAAAATTTTAAACGAGATGCGGAGCGGAGCCGTTTCGCCCGCGTCAAAAAACAAGCTGATGGAAATTCGCGAAAATAATTCGGCGCCTTTAAAATCCGTTTCGCCGACGCGGCTTTACACGCACAATGTTGATGTGGACGCGGAAAACGAAAGAGAGCTGGAAAAAATTGAAGGCAAAGCGCGCGTTTACGAGATGTCGTCCAGCGGAAAAACGCACATAGTAGAAGCGCTCAAGAAAGGCGTGCTGGCGCCGGAGACTCTTCGTTTGAAGAAAAAAGCGGCGGTGATGTTCGTCAAAAACGCTTTTGACGAAGGGTATGTCAACGGCACTTTGGGAGTAGTGGAAGATTTTGACAACACGGGCATGCCTATCGTGCGGACATTTTCGGGCCAGAAAATATATGCAACTCCGGCGGAATGGACGGTGGAAGAAGACGGGAAAGTTTTGGCCAAAGTGGAACAGTTGCCGCTCCGGCTGGCCTGGGCGATAACGGTGCACAAAAGCCAGGGGATGAGCTTGGATGCGGCGGAAATTGACCTTTCCAAAGCTTTCGCGCCCGGGCAAGGGTATGTGGCGTTGTCGCGGTTGCGCGATTTTGCCGGCTTGTCGCTTCGCGGGCTTAACGATATGGCGCTGGCGATGCATCCGCGCGCGATGGAAGTTGACGCGCGCCTGCTGGCCGAATCGGCGAAATGGGAAAAAGTTTTGGAAAGATTCAGCGACAAGGAGATGAGCGAAATGCGCATAAATTTTTTGAAAAAAGTCGGCGGGATAATTGATGAAAAAGAAGTGGCCAAAAATACCGCCAAAAACAAAGACAAAAAAGAGGTGTTTAAAGAAAAAATTTCCACTTACGAAAAAACTTTGGCGCTTATCGCCGAAAAATTGCCGCTAGCCGAAATTGTCAAAAAAAGGGGAATGACCTTAGGCACGATAATTTCCCACTTGGAAAAATTAAAGGCGAAAAATCCGTCGCTTGACCTTAGCGTCTACAAGCCGAAAGAAAAAGATTTGAAAATAATTAGCGAGGCTTTCAAAAAATCGGGAGAAACAAAAATTTCTCCCGTTTACGAAATTCTTGGCGGAAAATATCCCTACGAAAAACTGCGATTAGCCAGGTTATTTTTGTAAATCCAAGGGTAGTCCTTGGATTGGTTAAGAAAAATTTTGTGGTAAAATCTCAAATGTTAATGTTTTTATGGTTCTGTCTTACGATTTGGATAAAATAAAGTTTGCCACCGACAAACCGACATTTGATAAAGCAGTCGGCTTGTATGAAGATGGCAGAGTGATTGATTTTAAAATGGAGATGGGCGGTTTTTCCGCCATTGTGGAAGGAGGCAGTTCGTATCGCGTTACTGTTTCGGCGCGCCGTTATGACGAAGGAGATTGCGATTGTTATCTTGGACAAGAGGGTACGCTTTGCAAACACATGGTGGCAGTGGCCATTATGGCGATTTTGAAAGGCAAAAAGATTGATGAAAAGGACAAGAAAGTCGTATCCGCGCCGACATCCAGCGGACAGCAAAGAGAGCTTTCCAAAAAGGAAATTTCAGATGTTAAAAAATCAATCAGCTCGGCCGTGAAATACATTAAGTCGTATAATGGACCGTCGCGCATTTGGTTTGCTTATCAAAACTCTCTTTCCGAAGGATGTAATCGCTTGTCGGCGATTGTTTCCGAATTGCCGGTTGGCAAGCAGTCGGCGGAAATTTTGGTAAAAACACTTTTAAAACTTGATGACAAATTATGCAGAAGCGGTGTTGACGATTCAGACGGAACGGTCGGCGGTTTTATAGGCGAGGCGGTAAACGTTCTTGAAGAATACGCAAAAATTGATCCGAATTGCGCCAAGACCTTTAAGGAACTGGAAGGCAAAGAAACTTGTTTTGGCTGGGAAGAACCGCTTTTGAAGATTATTGATAAAAAGTGAAAAATTGAAATTTTTATGAATTTGACTTTGTTCCAAATCCGATCAAAGATCAGAGTGTTGTGGACATAAGTCGAGATTTTGCCATTAAAATTTTAAAATGTACTGCACTTGGACATTGAATGTCCAAGTGACGAAATTATACGCTTATTTTGCTGGAGCGCCCAATTTTTGTTAGTCGAAGGCGTTACAAAATGGAAGTACTCTTTGTAGCGCAGAATTAGTGGTAGAATTTTATAAATTTAAAATGTTACCGTTTTTAAGCTGGAGCATAAATTCGGTAACATTTTTGGCAAGATAATTTTAAGCTCAAGTTCTATAATGAAATGCATTAAATATCTCGTAAGGCGTTGAAAACATTAATCTTTTTCTCGGACGGCGATTTAACAATTTTGCCACCCGATCGACTTGTTTCTGATTCACTGTGGCAAAAGAACTTCGCTACGGCTATTTCGTTTTCATCCTTTATTTACAAGGGTTTTTGGATGGAAGCGGGCATTTGAAGCTAGAATTCGGGAAAAAACCTTGACTTTTCTGTAAATTGCTATATAGTTCACATCATAAGATCGTTAAAAACTTAGATTAAGAACTTTAAACTTTTTTGTGAAAGGAGAATGTCTAATGAAAGCGACAACAGAATACGCAAGGATAAAACTGGGCACAAGGTTTATAAGTCATGAACAGATTTCCTGTTCGTACAATATGCTCTATTCGGCGGTAGAAGGAAAGGTTTTAGAAAAAACCTTTCCAAGTAAAGAAATAATAGATTACTTGTGTAGTGAGCATTTTATTCTTGTGGCGGGTCCGTCGGAACCAATTTGTTGCTATACAATAATTGGCTTGATGGCGCAAAGCGGTAATAATTTCAGGTTTGAACCCGAATCTTTTTTTTGGTATGAAAAACTTAACCCAAAATGGATAGCCATAAAAGACTGTCCAAGTAACTTATCGTATGATTTCGGTAACTTAAAAAAGCAACAGGACCGACTTAAAAAACTAGGTGGAATATTGCCGACACTAACAGAAGTTCTTTGGTCTTTTAATTTAATTGCCGACGGGAACAAGGTGATGCCGTTAAAACCATTTCGAACATCCACGATCGGAATGTTCGAAAGAAATGCAGTGGTATACACAAAGGATGACGAAATAATCATTTCCTCGGGATTTGATGAAAAAAGAGAAGACTTATGTTTATTGGAAGCGATTCCGCTTTCAACTTTCAAACCTTAATCCTTAAAAATTTCAGAAAGAGAGGTGTTTTATGGAGTCTAAAATTTCAGCAAGAGTTTTAGCAGGAGCAAAAAGAGTGTTTCAAAATCCCATAGGTGTTATAGCCTGTATTGTTCCAATCTTGTTGGGAACAATATTGTCGCTAATTGGCTCATTTGGGGTTGATGTTGGAATGAAAGACGGTCACAGCAGTTGGTTATTGATGTTTTTTGGAGCAATATTTTCTGTTGCTTTTTTCATAACATTTTTTGTTTTTGAAACAATTTGAATAAAAGTGTCATCTACAGTTTTGTAGATGACACTTTTTAATTATGAATTGCGTTGAAATACTAAAAAGAAAAGAACTGGCGATTAAAATTTTAAAATATTTAGACCAGCATAAAGACTTTTACTTTCCGTTTTTGGTTATGAATAAAGAATACACGGAAGAGGACAATGATTTTGTTGAGATAGAGCCGGACGAATGGGAAACGATAGAAAGCGATGAAAATTACAAAACTTTCCAACTTTGGGAAAATTTGCAAAATATTGACGAACGAACGACTGAGTTAATGGCAAAAGGTTTTTTGGAAGAAATAACGAACAAGTCGCTTGAAAATCATATCGCAAAATTGGCAAAAAATTACAGAAAAGAGTGGAATGAAAAATTATGGGAAAGCGCAAAAATAGAGGAATATGGCTTAAATGAATTTATAAACGGCAAAGCGGACGCTTTTGAAGATTGTTTATATTTGATTAGGGAATATGCAAAGCGTTAGTTTTGTACTGCACTTGGACATTCAATGTCCAAGTGGCGAAATTATACGCTTATTTTGCTCCAGCAGAATTAGTGGTGGAATTTTAAAAACATAAAATGTTACCGTTTTTAAGCTGGAGCAGAAATTCGGTAACATTTTTGGTAAGATAATTTTAAACACCGGCTTCCTTTTTTTCTGAAAATACGCTATTGTGCAGGGTATGGCCAAAGAGGAAATAATACTTAGATTTGAGGAAGTGTCGTTTGAATACGGCCCGATGCATCCGATTTTAAGCGAAGTGGGCTTTTCTCTGCGCAAGGGAATGAAAGTGGCTTTGATGGGCCAGAACGGCGCCGGAAAAAGCACGATATTTCAGCTTATTACGGGCGGACTGAAGCCGGAATCGGGCAAAATAAATGTCATTAATGGCACCACTATCGCCACCGCCAGACAGGTCATTCCGCGAGACCAGATGGAACTTACCGTCCGGGAATTTTTTGAAAAATGTTTTCCGCATAAGGTTTACGACATTGACCCGAGAATAGACGAAGCGCTGGAGGTGGTGAATTTGAAAGGGCATGAAAAACTTCACAGCAGAATCATCAAAACATTTTCCGGCGGACAGCAAGCCCGGCTTCTTTTAGCCTCGGCGCTTATCCAAAAGCCGGATTTGCTTCTGCTGGACGAGCCGACTAATAATCTGGACAAGGCGGGCATAGAACACCTGACCAAATTTTTGATTGACTACAAAAAGACCTGCGTCGTCATTTCGCACGATTCCGGCTTCTTGAACGCTTTTACTTCCGGCGTTTTGTATCTGGACGTTTTCACTCGCAAGATTGAGCAATACGCGGGTAATTACCTGGACGTGGTTAAAGACATTTCGGCGAGGATAGAAAAAGAAAACAGAAAGAACGCCCAGCTGGCCAAAGAGATCCAGGAAAACAAAGAAAAAGCCAACTTCTTCGCTTTTAAAGGCGGGAAGATGAGAAATGTCGCCAAAAAAATGCGGGAAAAAACGGAAGAGCTGGAAGCGGATTTGGTGGACGTGCGCAAGGAAGACAAAACCATCCGTCCTTTCACCATTCCGTCCCAGCCGGAAATAGTAGGCAATATTTTGAAAATTTCTTCTTACACGACGCTTAAGAAACACCCCGACGCTAAGTACGGGGCAGGTAAGCCTGTATTGCATAAAGCCAGCATCGTCGTTAAGAAAAATAATCACTTGCTTATCGCCGGGCCGAATGGCATCGGAAAGACAACGCTTTTAGAAACTATCGCTTCAGGCAAGGCGAAAGGCGTTGAGATTATGGAAGGGACAAGAATAGGTTATTACCGGCAAGATTTCTCCACCCTTAATTTTGAGGACACCGTCCGAGACGCTCTGATGGCGGTGATGGAGAAAAAGATAGAAGAAGATATGCGGGCGATGGCGGCCGGATTTTTAATAAACTCGGAAATCATAAACACGAAAATCGGACGATTATCGGAGGGGCAAAAAGGTCTAGTCGCTTTCGCCCGTTTGGTTTTGCTCAAGCCGGGGCTTTTGATTCTAGACGAGCCGACCAATCACATCAACTTTCGCCATTTGCCCGTTATCGCCGAAGCGCTAGACAAATACGACGGCGCCATGATTCTGGTCAGTCACGTCCCCGACTTCGTCCGCCAAATCCGCATTGACGAGATTCTGGATTTGGAAAAATAGAATATTTTTAAAAACTCGCCTCTTCGGCGACTCGCCGACGAGGCGAGTTATGCACAGTTTTAATTTTTAATTCGCCTTTATTTTTTTAGATAGAGTATAATTCAGATAAAGGTCAAGCCTATTAAAAGTTATTTAAGTTCATTTGAAAAAAATGACTGCTAAAAAAAGAAAAGTTGCGAAAAGAACTGTGAAAAGAACTGTGAAGAAGGCGAAAAAGAGAACCGCCAAGAGAAGAAAATAAGCGAAGCGTTTAAATTTCTTCAGCGAATAAAAAAATTCCGTTTGTAACGGAATTTTTTTGTGGGAAAAAAGAATTTTATGGTAATATTATAAAATAATTATTTTACAAACCCAAGGCGCTCAAAAAAATTTCCAGCTCTTTGCCTTTTATTTCCCGGTATTGGTTCGGTTTCAAATCTTTTAGGCCGATATTCATTATTCGGATTCTTATAAGGTCTTTCACGACAAAACCCAAAGCGTCGCACATTCTCCTTATCTGGTGTTTTTTGCCCTCGGTGAGAATGATGCTGAATTCATCGGCTCCGGTTTGCCTCGCTTGGCAGGGCTTGGTGACAAAGTCGCCCAAGTCCAGGCCGAAGGATAATTTGTTCAGGAAAAATCCGTTTATTTTTTTGTCCACCCGGACCAGATATTCTTTTTCGCGGTTCATCTCGGGACCCAACAGCTTGCCGGTAACTCTTCCGTCATTAGTGAGAATAATCAGCCCGCGCGAAGACTTGTCCAGTCGCCCGACGGGGAAAATGGTCTTGTCTTTTATCGGGAAAATTTCTCGTATTTCAGATTGACCTTCTTTGGGGGTGTGAGTGACGATTTCGGCCGGTTTGTGATAGGCGTAGTATTTCAGTTTGCTTGTCCTGTCTTTGACCGATTGGGAAACTTCCACTTTGTCGTTTTCCGAAACCTTGTCGCCTAAAACGGCGGTTCGCCCGTTTATTTTCACCAATCCAGCCTTGATAAGCCCGTCAGCCTCTCTCCGGCTGCAGTAATTTTGCGAGCTTAAATATTTGTTTATTCTCATCGGATAATTATCGTCCATTTGCTTGATTATATAGATTGCGGTTTACATATCAAATTGGCGGTGTATAATGGATTTAACATTAAAAGTCGGTTTAAAGTTTAAATATTATTAAATAATAAAAATATGGAAGAAAAAAAATCATCAAAAGGGCTTATTATCGGGATAATAGTGGTCATTGTTATCGGCATATTTGTTTGGAGATACTTTTCCGGCAGAAACGCTATCAATGATCAAGCTGGCGGAGAACAAAGCGAGCAAGTAGCCGGTATGGAAGACTCAATTTTTGTGGCCAACCAAAAGCCGGGACGATTCGTCAATGTGGGCCGGGCCACCTTAAGCAAGAAAGGATATGTCGCCATTCATCAGGAAGAAGCGGGCGCGCCGGGGGCGATTATCGGTTTCAGCAGTCTTTTAAACGCGGTTGAATCCAAAAACTTTTCTGTCACCTTAAACAGAAAGAGCGTGGCCGGGGAAAGTTTTTACGCTATGATCCATTGGGATAACAATAACAGAGCTTTCAATCCGTCTGAAGATGCGGCGGCGACGGACAAGGACGGCAATCTTGTTATGGCGAAGTTTATGATAAGCGAATCAGCCAGCGAACCGATAGAATACAAACTGTAATCTTAAGTTAAGTCTAAAAAACCTCGACATCGGATGTCGAGGTTTTTTATTTGGCGCAAGTATGTTAAAGTTAATCTTATGAAAAAACCAACAACAATTTTATCGGACGAGCATAAAAATATCCTGTTCGTCATCAATAGGGTTTTAAAAGAATGCGGCAATATTGATTCCGGCAGGGAATTGGATAAAGTATTTTTCCAAAAGTCTGCTGATTTCATCAGAAATTACGCCGACAAGTGCCACCATGCCAAAGAAGAGGATATTTTATTCAAAGAACTGAACAAAGACGGAGTTTTAGAACATTGCAATCCCATCGGCCAAATGCTTCACGAGCACGACTTGGGGCGGGGATTCGTCAAAGGATTGAGCGAATCTGTTGAGAAAGGCGACAAAACGGAAGCTGTCAAAAATGCCCGCGGATATTGCGAGCTTTTGCAAGAGCATATTTTCAAAGAAGACAACATTTTATATCCGATGGCCGACGAGGCACTAAACGAAGACGCGCAAAAATCAATCGCCGAAAAATTCGCTAAAATTCCGGAATTGAGATTTACAGAGAAAAATTGGGAGTAGTTTTTTATTCTATGGACATTCTTCCTCAGCTTGTTTTAAACAGCATTATGTCGCGCTGGTTGACTAGTTTTTAATTATTGGTAGAATAATGGCAATATAAATATGAGAAGCAATTTAAAACCATACACATTTCGCGTAATTATTGAACCGGACAAGCCAAAGGGTTATCACGGTTTTGTTCCTATTCTTAAGGGGCTTCATACTTGCGGCGATACCATAAAAGAAGTTAAACAAAATCTTAAAGAAGCTATTGTTTGTCATGTTCAAGGGCTTATAAAAAACAGAGAGCTTGTTCCCCGAGAAGAGGATGCTTTTGAGTTTATCCAAACTTTTTCAGAAAAAGAATTAGTTGCAAGCAGTTGATTTTTTATGCCAAAATTGCCGGTTGTAAAAACAAGAGAGCTTGTCCGAGCTTTAACCAAGCTTGGATTTTTTGAATATCACCGAGTTGGAAGCCATGCTCAATTTAAACAACCCGATGGTCGCAGGGTAACCATACCCATTCATTACGGGAAAGATGTAAAAAGCGGCACTTTGCGCGGAATTTTAAGCGATATTGGTTTAAGCGTGGAAGAATTTGTTTTAATTTTAAAAAATAAGATGTAAGCGGTAGAACTCGCTTGTCTAAGATTTTAGGTCATGATAGGATAAGATAATAAAATATGAATACTCTTATTATTCCAAAAAAAGAATTAAAAGCGGTTGTGAAAGAAAGCGTTAGGGAAGTTTTTGCCCAGGAATTGATGAAATTCCGCGTTTTATTGTTGCCAGAAGTGTCTCAAAAGGAACAAAAAGATATTGAAAAGCGTTATGGTCAGCCCGTCCGTCGGGCAATTAAAATTGATTGGCGCGGCAATGCGTATAAGTAAAATTTAAAAATAATAAAAGTTTAAAATTATCAAGTTTATAAATTAATCATAAAATATGAAAAAAATAATCATTGGAATCATAGCCATTATTTTGATAGTCGTCGGTGTTTCTTATTTCGGCAAAAATTCTAGCCAAGAATCCGCCAAAGAGCCGATTAAGATAGGGGTTATTTTACCATTGAGCGGAGACGCGGCCACGATTGGAGAGTCGTTGAAAAATACAATAACTATTGCAACCGAAGAGATTAACGGTTCTGGCGGTGTGAAAAACCGTCTTTTAGAAATGATCTATGAAGATGGAAAATGCGGTGGACTAGCCTCTGCAAATGCCGCTCAAAAATTAATTAATATAGATAAAGTAAAGTTTATTATCGGCGGAGCTTGTAGCGGGGAAACTCTCGGTTCGGCGCCAATCGCGGAATCTTCAAAAGTAGTTCTTCTTTCCCCTGTATCTTCCAGCCCGGATATAACAAATGCGGGAGATTATGTTTTTCGCAATTTTGCGTCAGATGCGTCTTCCGGTAATAAAATAGCCGAAGCAATTATTGATATTGGGCACAAAAAAATTGCCGTTATTTCAGAACAAACTGACTATTCTCAAGCGTTGCGCGAAGTTTTTGAGAAAAGATTTACAGAACTTTCTGGCACAATCACTGCTTCCGAAACATATACGACCAACACTAGAGATTTTCGCACGCAATTAACAAAAATAAAAAACACTTTGCCGGATGCAATATATCTTGTGCCACAGACGCCACAAAGCGGGGAGATTCTTCTTAAACAAATAAAAGAAATTGGAATAACTACACCAAAATTCTCAAATGAACTTGCGACAACAGACTCACTTGTTAAATCTGGACTATCGGAAGGTATAATTTACGCAGAAGTTTCTTTTAACAAAGATGCTCCGGCAAGCAAAGTTTTCTTTGATAAATATCTTGTTAAATATAAAATTATGGACCCAAATACACCGCCAATATATATGGCATCAACATATGACGCAGTTAATCTCTTGAAAGAAATGATTGAGAAGTATGGCAATGATAGCGAAGCTGTTAAAAATGGATTATATAAAGTAAATAATCACGACGGGATTTCCGGATCTATTACCATAGATCAAAATGGCGATAGGGTGGTTGAGTACGGGCTTAAGATAATTGAAAACGGTAAAGCTGAAATTTTTCAAATAAAATAATCTATAAATTAGTTTGCCACAAAAAAACAGTCCCGCTAAAATCGGGGGCTGTTTTTGTTGAAAAATAACGCCGAAAAAGATATAATTTCCAAATGGACATTCTGCCCCAACTTGTTTTAAACAGCGTTATCGCCGGAGCGATTTATGCGCTGATGGCGCTTGGCTTCAATTTGATTTACGGCGCGACCAAGTTTTTCAATCTGACCCATGGAGTAATCGCCGTCATCGGCGCCTACGCTTTTTTGTTTTTCGGCAAAATGCTCGGCTTGAATTTGTATTTGAGTTTGTTTATCGGTGTCGCCACGGCGGCGGTTGCCGGTTACGGGCTGGATAAGCTGATATATCTGCCGCTTAGAAAAAGAAAAGCGTCCAATATGGCGCTTCTTATCGCATCGCTCGGCGCTTTCACCGCTTTGCAGGCGATTATCGCCATATTGTTTACCAGCCAATTTCAAACCCTTTGGCGGAATTATTCAACGCAAAAAATATACGAAATTTTTGGCGGAGTGATAACCCAGACCCAGCTTATCATTTTAATATCGGGAATTTTGATAACGGCCGCGCTGGTTCTTTCTTTGAAATATACTTTATTCGGGAAAATGGTAAGAGCGGTAAGCGACGACGAAGAAGCGGCCAAAATTATCGGCATAAACACGGACAAGATAATCAGCCGGGTTTTTATCATCGGTTCGGCCATCGCCGGACTGGCGGGCATTTTAGTCGGTTTTGACACGGGCGTTGAGCCGACCATGGGGATGAGCTTATTGCTTAAGGGCGTTATTGTTTCCGTCATCGGCGGAGTCGGCAGTATTTACGGGGGATTTCTCGGCGCTTTTTTGCTCGGCTTCGCGGAAAATTTCGGCATCTGGAAAATATCCGGAGAATGGAAAGATGCGATCGCTTTTGGATTATTGATAATCTTTTTGTTATTTCGTCCACAAGGTATTATAAAGAAGTAAAAAGTTATCAAGTTTATAAAGTTATAAAGTTGATCAGATTATAAAGTTTATGATTATAGAAAGGTTTGAAGATATAATTGCGTGGCAAAAATCAAAAGAATTGGCGGTTTTAATTTATGCTATATTTAAAAATAATCGTGATTTTGGTTTCAGAGATCAAATTCAAAGAGCCGCGATAAGCATTTCAAATAATGTTGCGGAAGGGTTTGAAAGAAGAAGCAACAAAGAATTTAAACAATTTTTATACATTGCTAAAGGTTCATGCGGAGAAGTTCGATCAATGACATATATTGCTTTAGAATTGAAATTTATTTCGAAAGAAGAATTTGAAAAAATTTATAGTTTATCTTTGGAAATATCAAAATTATTGTCAGGCTTTATTAAAAAACTCTAAACTTTATGAACTTTATAACTTTTAACTTTATAACTGACTTATGCAGTATTTAATTCATCTCGCCATTTTGTTCGCCATTTACGGCATCTTGGGGGTAAGCCTTAATCTGGTCGTCGGTTATACCGGGCTGTTGTCCGTTACCCACGCCGCTTTTTACGGCATCGGCGCTTACGCGACAGCCATACTCCTTACTTCATTTGGGGTGAACTTTTTCGTATCCGTAATCGCGGCGGTAGTCATCTCGGCCGTCATCGCCTTTCTTATCGGGCTTATTTTAAGCAAGTTTGACGACGATTATTACGCTTTGGCGTCGTTTGGTTTTAACATCATAATTTTTTCGGTGTTCCTTAATTGGCAGGAGCTAACGAGAGGACCGCTCGGCATACCGGGAATAGGCAAACCTTCGTTTGAAATTTCCAATTTCCAATTTCTAATTTCTAATAACCTGGAATTTTTAATTCTTGCTCTTGTTTTTTTAGCTCTGATTTATTTCGCTTCCCGTTTTATCGTCAACTCTTCCTTCGGCAGGATATTGAAGGCCATAAGAGAAGACGAGAAAGCCATTCAAATTTTCGGTTACAATACGCTTTATTATAAATTGGCGATTTTCGTCATCAGCGCGGCTATGGCTTCGGTTGCCGGCTCGCTTTTCGCTTCTTACATCACTTTTATTGACCCGTCGTCGTTTTGGCTTATGGAATCAATATTCATTTTGGCCATTGTCATCTTGGGCGGACTTTCCAATCTGAAAGGATCGCTTTTGGGCGCCTTGTTTTTAATACTTCTGCCGGAAGCGTTGCGTTTCGTGGGAATGCCCAACGACATCGCCGCTCAAATGCGGCAGGTTATCTACGGCGTAATATTAATTTTGCTGATGCTCTATCGCCCGCAAGGTTTAGCGGGGGAATATAAATTATGAAAATTCTTCAAACAAAAAATCTGACGAAACGGTTTGACGGCGTATTTGACAGTAATAGTGCATTTTTGATACTATAGTATCAAAAATAGGGCAAATTTTAATCTTATGATTATAAAAAGACAATTAGAACAAAATATAGAAAAATGGTTATTTAAAGGCAAAATTATTATTATTTACGGTCCAAGACAGGTTGGCAAGACTACTTTGTCAAAGAAACTTATTGAAAAATACGGCGATCAATCAAGTTATATAAACTGTGATGACATACACAACAAACAACAGCTTGAGATTCACAACGCCGAACATTTGAAAAAGTTTTTAGGCGGCGGTAAGTTTTTTGTTTTTGATGAAGCCCAAAGGGTGAAAAATATAGGTCTTACTCTTAAACTTATTATTGATACTTTCCCCGACATCCAAATAGTGGCCACTGGGTCGTCAAGTTTTGACTTATCAAACAAAATAAACGAGCCGCTTACAGGCAGAGCTCTTGAATTCATCCTTTATCCCTTTTCTTACTCGGAACTCTCTGCAGCCTTTTCATTGAGAGATACTCGCGCTTCTCTTGAGCGTCTCTTGCGCTTCGGTTCGTATCCGACGGTTATCAATAAAACTGAACAGGAATCAATGACGCTACTTCAAAATTTGGTAAGCCAATATTTATACAAAGATGTTTTTGAATTTGAAGATATAAGAAAGCCGGATTTGCTGTTAAAGATATTGCAGCTGATCGCTTTTCAAGTCGGACAGGAGGTGTCTGTTCACGAATTGTCGGTTAAGTTGGGAGTTTCAACAAAACTTGTGTCAAAATATATTGAACTTTTAGAAAAAGCCTTCGTAATTTTTCGTCTCGGAGCACTTTCAAGGAATCCAAGAAACGAAGTTGGAAAAAAGAAAAAAATATATTTTTACGATCTTGGCATTCGAAATATTTTAATTCAAAGAACAATTCCTCTTGAGATAAGAGATGATATCGGTTTTCTTTGGGAAAATTTCTGCGTTATTGAAAGAAAAAAGAAACTTCAGTACCAAGAAAAATTCGCAAATCAATATTTTTGGAGAAGTAAATACGGTTCCGAAGTTGATTATGCGGAAGAATTTGAAGGTAAAATTACCGGTTATGAATTCAAGTGGTCTAAAGACAAAACAAGAACGCCGGAATTGTTCGTAAAAAATTATAACGCCACCGTGAACACGATAACAAAAGATAATTTTGATGAGTTCATAATGTAAGGAGATGGTAGATTATAAAATTCCAAATTGTGCGCCAAATTGCACATAAAATTCAATATGCCCATTCTTCAAACAAAAAACTTGCCCCGTATCAATGCGTTTGATATTCGGGGTCTGACGAAACGGTTTGACGGCGTGAAAGCGGTGGACGGTTTGTCCGTGGATATAGAAAAAGGGGAAATTACGGGAATTATCGGACCAAACGGTTCGGGCAAGACGACACTGGTAAATTTGCTAAGCGGGATGGTTGGAATTGACGGCGGAATGGTTATCGTGGACGGCTCGTTAAAGCTTGTCAAGATTAAGCCGTATGACATTTCCACTTATGGAATCACCCGCACCTTCCAAGAGGCGCGGCTTTTTAACCAGATGACGGTTTTGGATAATGCGCTGGCGGTTCTTACCGAGAGGAATGTTTTCGGCGCGCTTTTTGAAAAGCATAACGATTATCATCTTGGCAAAGCGAAAGACGCCTTGGAAAAAGTCAGTCTTTGGGAAAAAAGGAACGAGCTGGCGGTCAATCTTTCTTACGGCCAAAGAAAACTATTGGAAATCGCCCGCGCTATTTCCACCCAGGCGGAAATCTATCTTTTGGACGAGCCTTTTGCCGGACTTTTTCCGGAAATAATAAAGACGGTTTCTGGCATTATCAAGAATTTAAAACAAGAAGGCAAAACCGTAATTTTGATTGAGCATAATATGGAACTTATCCGCGAGCTTTGCGATTACACGATAGTGATGGACAGCGGCAAATTGCTGGCCGAAGGCAAGCCGGAAGAAGTTTTGAGAAAAAAAGAAGTGGTGGAAGCGTATTTGGGGGAATGAAATGATTGTTTTTTGGCAGCCGACGGTGTATTATTCAAGGAGTTAATCAAATCAAAAAAAGTCGGTTTTTATTATAAAATAAATTTACATTAATAAAATGAAAAAAATAATTGTCGGAATAATCGTGTTGGCAGTCGTGGTTTGGGGAGGAGTCAAATTATTCGGGACAAAAGACGAAAAAACAAAAGAGACGATAAAAATAGGGGCAATTCTACCTTTAAGCAGCAATGTTGCTAAATATGGCGAAGAAATGAAAAGAGGAGTTGATTTAGCCGTTGAAAAAAACAAAGAAACTCCGATAGAAGTATTTTACGAAGACAGTAAATTTGATACAAAAGAGGGGGTTTCAGTTTACCAAAAATTAAAGAATACGAATGGGATTAAAATTATGATCACGGCAGGCAGTCCTGTGGCTTTGGCTATTTCTCCGCTAGCTAATAGCGACCATGTATTTCAAATGGCCATAGCGGCGTCAGCGCCAAAATATACTTCTGAAAACGACTTCACTTTTCGTGTTACCGCCAGAGCCGAAGTAGAAGATAAAGAATTGGTTAAATTTGTAGTTCCTCGTTATAAAAACATAGCTTTGTTATATTCTAATAATGACTGGGGAGTAGGTCATTATAGTTCCATTAAACCGGAAATTGAAAAATTAAAAGGGAACATTGTGGCAGAAGAAACTTATTTAATGGAAGATACGGATTTCAGGACTAAATTATTAAAAATTAAAAGCAATAATCCGGAAGCTGTATTTCTGCTTGCTGTGGCTAAAAATGCGGGAATAATTTTAAGGCAAGCAAAAGAAATGGGAATCAAAGCGCAATTTTTCGGCATACAAAGCCTGCAAAGCCAAGATTTAATTTCAATTGCCGGTGAAGCGGCCAATGGTGTTGTTTATTCTTATTCTTTTGATCCCCAAGTGGCGGAAGATCCAAAAATAAAATCATTTGTTGAAAAATATAAAATTCAATACAACGAAGATCCGACCTCTTATGTGGCTGAAGGATATGATGCCTTAGATTTAATTGTCAAAGCAGTCAATGAGTGCAAAAAAATAGACACTAATTGTATGAAAAACAAATTATCGGAAGTTAAAGATTATCCGGGAGCATTGGGAATTTTAACTTTTGATAAAAATGGCGATGTCTATTATCCTTATTTTCTCAAAACCGTTAAAAACGGCCAATTTGTGAAATACGAGGAGTAATCAATGCCAAAAGAAATTCTGCTTCAACTTAAAAATGTTCATGTTCATTACGGGGGTGTGAAAGCGCTGGACGGGGTTGATGTTGCCATTGACGAGGGCGAGATAGTGGCGCTTATGGGTCCCAACGGGGCGGGAAAGTCCACCATATTGAAAGCTATTTTCGGCCTGGCGCCGATTTACTCCGGCGCTGTTTTGTGGCACGAAAAAGCGGTAACGCCGTTGTCTTACGAAATGGCGCGGATGGGCGTGGTTTTTACGCCCCAAGGCAGAAGAGTGTTTGCCCGCCTTACCGTGATGGAAAATTTGGAATTGGGAGGCTTTGCCGTAGAGGACAAAAATGAATTGAAAAGAAGGATTGAAGAGGTTGTTGAAATGTTTCCGGACTTGAAAGCGAAAATTAAGACTAAAGCGGGGACTCTTTCCGGCGGCCAACAGCAGATGCTGGCGTTGGCCAGAGGACTTATGGCCGACCCTAAAATATTACTGCTGGACGAGCCGTCCCTCGGACTCGCGCCGAAACTTGTCAAAGAAGTTTTCGCGAAAATCAAAGAGATAAACGAAAAACATAAAACGGCGATTGTGGTGGTGGAACACAATATAAAATCTTTGCTTGATATCGCTCACCGGGCTTATATGTTGGACAAAGGAAAAGTTGTTTTTAGCGGCAACGGCAAAGAAGTAATCGGAGAAAAAGCCATCCAAAAATTTTTTTTGAATACCAAAGGTTAAATCTCCAAAAAGCCGATTTTTGAGCGGACTTCGGCCATAGTTTGAGAGGCGATGGTTTTGGCCTTTTCGGCGCCGTCTCGCAAGACTTTTTTGAGATAATCTGGATTGGCGGACAACTCTTCGTATTTTTTCTGAATGGGGGACAGGCCTTCAATTATTATTTCAGCCAAGTCTTTTTTGAATACTGTGTAATTTTTTCCGGCGTAATTTTTTTCTAATTCAGCAATCGTTTTGCCCGAAAATAGGCTGTAAATTGTAAGCAGGTTGGAAACGGCCGGTTTGTTTCGCGCGTCGTATTTTATCTCGCTGCCGGAATCGGTGACGGCGGCTTTTATTTTTTCTCTTATCGTCTCCGGCGAGTCCAGCAAGGCGATATAATTTTTGGGATTTTCCGCCGATTTGGACATTTTCTTTGACGGGTCGTCCAAGCCCATTATCCTTTTTCCTTCTTTGTTTATGAGCGGTTCGGGAATGGCGAAAGTTTCGCCGTAAGCGTTGTTGAATTTCTTGGCTATCGCTCGGGTTATTTCTATGTGTTGAAGCTGGTCTTCGCCCACGGGAACGAGATTGGTTTTGTAAAGCAAAATGTCGGCTGCCATCAACACCGGATAATTCAGCAGACCCGCCAAAACACTTTTTTGTTTTTGAGACTTGTCTTTGAATTGGGTCATTCTTTCCAGTTCGCCGACGGGAGTGATGGTGTTTAATATCCAGCCAAGCTCGCTATGTTCGGGAACGGCGGATTGGATGAAGATGATTGATTTTTCCGGATCAAGTCCAAGCGCCAAGTAGAGAGTAAAAACCTCCAAAATTTTTGAACGGAGTTTCGCCGGTTCTTGCGGCGTGGTGATGGCGTGCTCATCCACGACGCAAAAAATAGTTTGGTATTCCTCTGTATTTTGCAGTTCCACCCATTGCTTGATGGCGCCAAGATAATTTCCTATATGGATATTTCCTGACGGCGCCGTTCCGCTGAAGATTGTTTTTTTCTTGTTTGGCATAATTTGATTTTATCATTATCTCGCGCCATTTGCCATTTCTACACTTCTATTATAACGGGCAGGACCATCGGCCGGCGGTGAGTCTTTTGAAACAAAAACTTGCCCACTCTTTCCCGCAGATTTTCTTTGACGAAATCAACGTTGATCGGGTGCATTTTGCCGGTGGCTTCTTCCACCACTTTTCTGATTAAAAATCTGGTCTGTTTGAGCAAATCTTGGGATTCTTTCAGGTAAATAAATCCCCTGGAAATGATGTCCGGAGAATTTTTGACCTTGCCAGTTTGCGAATCTATCACCGTAATCATCACGAATATGCCGTCTTGGGAAAGCATCTGCCTGTCGCGCAAAACCACTTCTTTGACGTCGCCCACTCCCAGTCCATCAACCATCACGTAGTTGGAGGGGACACTTTCTTTAAGCATCAGCACTTTTTCTTCGCTGGCCTCTATAATGGCGCCGTTATTTATCGGTATGACAATATTTTCCTTAGGTATTCCGATTGATTCCGCCAGATCGGCGTTGGTTTTAAGCATAAAGTAATATCCGTGGACAGGCATAAAGTATTTTGGCTTTATCATTTTTATCATCAGCTTCAAGTCTTCCTGGCAGCCGTGTCCCGAGGCGTGCACATCGGCCACTCGATAGTGGATGATTTTAGCTCCTTGTCTGGCGAGATTGTCTTTCAAATTTTGGATGCTTTTTTCATTGCCCGGAATAATTGATGAAGAAAGTATAACAGTATCGTCTTTTTGGATTTTTATGTATTTATGTTTTCTGTTGGCTATCCTCATCATTGTGGCGTTTTCTTCACCCTGCGAACCCGTGCCCAAAACCATTATCTTAGAAGGCGGATAGTCGCTTATCCTTTCGGCCGGAATAATCACTTCTTTTTTGGGTTTAAAGAAACCGAGTTCTTTGGCTATTTCAAGATTGGCTTTAAGGCTGTATCCGTCCATCACCACTTTTCTGTCGTGTTTTTCGGCTATTTTTACCATTTCAATAACCCTCTCAATTAATGAGGAAAACATTCCTATAATAACTCTTCCTTTTGATTCTACGATTATTTTTTCCAGATTTTTGTGGACAACTTTTTCAGGAATAGAGAAGCCGGGCGTTTCAGCATTGGTGCTTTCCAGCATCAATAAGAGATTTTTTTCCTTGCCCAGTTCTATGAATTGGCTTACGCCGGAGGGATTTCCGTCTTGGTCAAGTTCTATCTTGAAGTCGCCCGGATAAATCACGTTTCCTTGCGGGGTTTCAAATATCGTGCCTATGGCATCCGGTATCGTATGAGTTATGTCAAAGAAACGGATTTTCATTTGTCCGAAGATAAGACTTTTGGTCGAGTCTATTTCTTCTATTTTAAGTTTTGGAGAATGGGGAAATTCTTCCTGCCTTTTTAAAATCAGGGCTTTGGTAAGCCGCGTGGTGTAGATTGTCGGAAATCCCAGCCTGTCTATGAGATAAGGAATGGCGCCGACATGGTCAAGGTGCCCGTGGCTTATAATCAACCCTCTTATGCGATTTTTATTTTTTTCCAAATACGCGGTGTTGGGAATGATGAAATCTATGCCCGGAGTTTCCTCTTCGGGGAATTGCAGTCCGGCGTCTATAACGATAATTTCGTTGCCGTATTCAACCACCGTCATATTGCGGCCTATTTCTTCCACTCCGCCGATAGGGATTATCCTGACCGGCATCTTTCTTTCTTTTGTTTGTTTTTCCATAAAAAATTAGTTAATAATAATTTAAAGTTAATAAAAATTTTATGCCCTCGAGAGGACTTGATTTTCTTTTGGAAAATCCCGGGGAATGACATTGGGTCATTCCCTTCAAGTCCTCTTATTTTAATTGTTCGTTCCGAACTATTGCCCTCGAGAGGACTTGAACCTCCACGGCCTTGCGGCCACTAGTACCTGAAACTAGCGCGTCTGCCAATTCCGCCACGAGGGCATACGCTTTTTATTTTACTTGCCCTGCTTGGCGGGGTTGGGCAAAAATTTTCCAAACCTTGTCCGTTGATTTATACCATCGGTGAATCATGGAGAATCTTTCCGAAGAAACCGTAACACTCTCCATCTCATCCGTCCCTTTCAGATTTTTCGGAATAACATAAATGAATTTCGGAGAAAACAAAAATATCGCCGGTATGTCCTTGGAAACTTCTTCCTGAAACTCTTTGTATTTATCCGCCCGTTTTGCTTCGTCTTGCGCGCCCCTCGCTTCTTCAAGAAGCTTGTCCGCTTTGATATTCGTGTAAAGGGCGACATTAAGGCCGGGGTCGTTTCTTTGGGAAGAGTGCCAAAAAACGAATGGATCCGGGTCTCGGCCGACTATTTCGCCAAACAGCAAAGCGTCGTATTTTCTCGGTCGGATGACGTTTTGGGTCAGGTCGCCCGTTTCAAATACCTTAATGTCAACTTTCGCCCCGATTTTTTCCCACATTGATTTGAGAAGATAAGCGGTCTCTTTAAGTTCCGGCGCGTCGGAGGTGGAAATGGAAAAGGAAAATCTGAACAATTCCTTGCCGATTTTCTTTTCCAAAACTTGTTCGCCATTATTCATTTTCCAGCCGTTCTTGTCAAGGAGTTCTTTGGCGGATTCCAAAGAATAAGCGTCAGTTTCGCTTTTGGGCATGGCTCCGAATGTTCCGTCCGGAAGCGGGTAAAAAAGTTCCGCGCCAAAACCTTTCAGCACGTCGTCTATTATTTTTTTACGGTCAACGGACAAGTTTAAAGCCTGGCGAATTTCTTTTTTGGTCAAAACTTTGGCGTTGTTTTGATTAAAAAAAAGACTGAATATTCTAGACAGATATAGCGACTTGATGCTGTTGCTTGTTTTTATTTTTTCCAGCTCTTGGGGGGTTACGGCGTTAATCGCCTCAACTTCGCCTTTTTGATAAGCGGCCAGGAGATCTTTTTCGGAAGGGTAGAATTTCATTATCATTTTTTTGATATTCGGTCTTCCCAGAACAAAATTTTTATTGGAATTAAGTTCATAAGAGCTGATTATTCCGACGGAATTTCTTTTTATGTCGCTTATTTTATACGGCCCTGACCCGATTGGTTTCGTATTTATATCGCTGGAAGCGATTTCGTCGGAAGACATATTTCCCCAAATATGACTGGGCAAGATTCCAATCGTCGTATTTTCCAAGAATGGAGCATAGGGTTTCTTAAGAGTGAATTTTATAGTTTTATCGTTTATTTTCTCCGCGGAAACTCCCTCCCAGCCGGCTCTTTTTGGACTTTTCATCGCCGGGTCTTTTATTTTCTCTATAGTAAAAATAACATCATCGGCGACAATAGGCGCTTCGTCCTGCCAAAAGGCGTTTGGCTTGATGGTGAAGGTGTAGATAAGCCCATCTTCCGAGATGTCATATTTTTCCGCCAAATCGTTGATCAGCCGGCCTCTGTTATCCGGCCTTAACAATCCGGAATAGGTGAGGGCGACCAAGTCCCTGTCAGCGTCGGAAGACGCCAAGACAGGGTTTATGAATCTCGGCGTGCCGATGATTCCTTCCGTCAGCGTTCCGCCATAAGCCGGCGCTTCTACCATATATAGGCCGCTTATTTTCCAAATTATGGCCAGAAAAGAAACCAAAAAAGAAATAACCAGCGCTAGAAAAACCAGCTTCTCCCAAAGCTTCATATTTCTCAAGACATATATAAATTCTTCCAAACTGGGAAGACGGACGCTTTTCCTCATAAAGTGAATTCTGATTTATTTGATGACAAGAGTCGCGATTGTGGATGCGACGAACAAAATGCCAAAAATTATCGTTGAATTAAATAAAATTTTCTCAAAGCCTCTCCTGGTGTGGTAAGAAGTCCCCGTTCCGCCGAAAGACGAACCCAAAGAGCTCCCCCTTTGCTGAAGCAAAACGGAAATAACCAAAACAACGCTTATAAATATCTGAAATATTGAAATAATTGACCCAAGAGCCATTTTTTTTGTATTGCTTAAACTATACAGGAAAGAAAATAAAAAGCAAGAAGTGAGTTTTGGTTGAACATTACAACATGTCAGCAAATTCTTCTGGCGAGACATCAATTTCTCTGAGAATTTGTCTCAGCAATCCTTTCCCGATGTCTTCATTGCTGTGGTGAGGAACTAAAGTAAATCTTCCATCGGGGTGTTTGAAAAATTTATGAGAACCTTTTTGGCGGATTTCATAAAAGCCCATTTTATTAAGCGCGCGAATTATGTCTTTGGGTTTTAATGAAGGCAGTCGCTTGTTCATACTGTCACTAAATCAAGCCCTAAAAAATTAGGTTCATACGCAAAAAGTTTTAATCTGCGCCTGTATTGGGGATCAATTTGAGCAGTTTCAAGACATAAAGAGATTGCCTCTTGCACTCTTTTTTTAAGTTCCTTAACAGTTTTTGCTTGCGTATAACATCCAGGCAAAGACGGAACAGACGCAACAAAAAAACCATCCTCTCCCTGTTCTATAATAATCTTAAATTGTTGCTTTTTCTTATCCATTTTTTAAAGTATAGCTCTTAAAAAATAAAAAACAAGATTGCAGGGAATCTTATCACAATATCTAAATTTTAGATGTTGAATACTTAGGTAGACCATAGTAGTATGTAACTAGGTCAATAAGAACAAAGGAATATATCTATTTTGTCGAACTCTGATTTTTTGCAAAGATCTATAACAAAGATATAAACTATTTTATCAAATAAATTATGAATAAATATTTCCGAAAAAATTGGTTCATATTTATCTATTTTGCCATCTATGTACTCAAATGGTTGGAGATAATAGAAAAAGTCTCTTTAAAAATTGATCTAATTTTTGCATTTTTGCTAGTCTACTATTTTTTGATACAACCAATCGTGGATGGTTATATGGAAAATAGAATATCTAATTTAATTTTACTGCGTGCTTTACAAAAAAAACGAATTGTCACAAATGAAGATTTGTACCTAGCACAAAATGAAATGATTGGGGATACTCCTATGTCTGATGTAGAAAAACTTAAAAAAGTTATGGAGAGGAATAATTCTCTTTTGGAAAATTATAAAACCGATGAAGAAATTACAGAACTTAGGAAAAAATATAATTTTCTACATTTTTCAATTTTTGAATATTTCAGAGATCTAAGAAATAACAGCAGTGAAAGTTTTATAAACGAGAAGAAAATGAAATAATAAATTTATATGGAATTAAAAGATTTTGTTAAAAAAGTTATTATTGATTTAGATCAGGCTATTTCCGAAGCAAACAAGGAGACAGAAAGAGAAATAAGGTTTAAGGGGGTTAAAGAACAAAGAACAGCTGTTGAATTTGATGTTGCTGTTACCGTTGAATCAACGGGGACTGGAAAGGGCGGTGGTGAGATAAAAGTATGGGGAATTGGTCAAATTGGAGCGACTGGCTCTATTGAATCAAAAAACTCAACAGTAAGCAGGGTAAGTTTTGGTGTTGATATATCTGAAAGTACCAAAAAAGAAAAAACAGAAGAGATATCAAGAATAAATAACCAATTTAAAGGTATAAAAACATTTAACTCATCTAAATAATTTGCCCACTTGGACATTGAATGTCCAAGTGGGCAAGATGATTGACTGAATTGCCGACAGGGGATAATATCTACATTTAGAGACAGCTCTTTTTAAAACAAAACCTTAATTTTGAAAGGAGGAGATATGTCAATTTTAATTTATGAAAGAGATGAAAGAATGAGAGGAAAAATATCAAACTTTTTAAAAAGGAGGCGCGTGTTAAGCGTTGTTGTCGCAAATCTGGAATATTGCATAGATGATTTTTTGATCGGAAAAGATAATTTCGCTTTGGACGGCAAAGGCAACTATGTGGAAAAAAGAATGATATTTGAGGAGCTGAATAATTTGAAAGGACCGATTATTTTGTATGGCAAATGTTCTCCCGATGGAAATGGAAATTTGGTAAGATCGGAAAATGAAGTCAAGTTGTTTAAGAGAAATGATTCACGCTTGGTTGAAAATATTTTCAGCGAGACTTTTATAAATGTGTATTGGAATATTTATATCGATCTGATTTACAAAAGACTTAAACATCAATAAAAATTGAAACATTTATTTTTGTATTTTGCCACCTCAAGCGATTAGCAAGAGGTGGCTTTTTTTATTAGACACATTGTTGACAAGCGAGTGCCTGTTTCCATATAATGCCATTACTACGACCAAGTCGGGGATTTTTATTCCCGAAACGGTGGCAAAGGTATTAAAATTATACCACTAATTATGCTCCAGCAAAATAAGCGTATAATTTTATACATAACTAGATTTTTTATAGATATAAATTAAAAAGCAAGACTGCTGAAATAAAAATGAAATTCAGATATAATTCTTACTATGGTAAATTCTTGGCATTCATTTTCGCTAGAGAAAACATTTGAGAAACTTGAGAGTTCGGAACGAGGTCTCTCGCTTGATATAGCAAATGAACGTCTTAAGAGATATGGAGCGAACATTCTTCCCGAGGAAAAGCCGCATTCCAAATTGAGGCTCTTTTTAAGCCAGTTCCAAAGTCCTCTCATATATATACTTATTGCCGCCAGCGCGGTTGTTTTCGCTATGGGCGAAATAATCGACGGCTCGATTATTCTTGCCGTGCTTTTATTCAACGCCATTGTTGGTGTTATTCAGGAGGGCAAAGCTC
>Ga0209542_10003116_pt1 | contig 35922 bp, 25 predicted proteins | sample RifCSPhighO2_01_FD_184028 | JGI IMG/M metagenome (GOLD analysis project Ga0209542, IMG submission 184028) | Soil microbial communities from Rifle, Colorado - Rifle CSP2_plank highO2_0.1 (SPAdes) (version 2) | ecosystem: Environmental > Terrestrial > Deep subsurface > Rock core/Sediment ...
TCCCTTAGCAAGGGGAGGAATAATGGAAGAATAATACGGTATTTATTCCCCTCCTTTATAAGGAGGGGTGCCCGAAGGGCGGGGAGGTGGAGTTAAGGGGGAGTGCTCCGCCAGCAGGCGGAGCGAGGGGGTCGGGTGGTCTGGTATGACATTAATTTATAACAAGTACAAACAGAAAGAGAAAAGAAAATTTTTACGCAATCATAGCACTTTGAAAGTTCCTTTGTTAGGAGCTTTTTTGTTATCGTTTATATTATCGTCCACATTCCCGCTAAAAATATTATTTGCAAGATTAGGCCGAGTGAAAAGGGAATTTCGTAGGGCAAAAGATTGACGTGCAGGTAATAGTGGAAATTTTGCAGGGGGTCAATCAGCCGGTGCAAAGCGCGGGCAAAACGATTATCCCATTCTTCGCTCAAACGATGGATGGCCATCAGCCAGTCCGGCAAAATAGCGCCAATAACTGCGGCGATAACAATGGGCGTAAAGACATCGGCAGTTTTAAAATAAGCTAACAGCATAAAGTTCAAGAGCAGAATCGCCTGGTCAATGATTGCCGCCCAAGCCATGCCGGCTAAGGATAATTTCCCTAATTTTACTTCATCGCCGTGCGGAATGATGTCAAAAACATAATGCGAAATCAGCCCAACTAAAAAAGCGGTAAAGGGATTGGGTAAGTATCCGCCGATGACGACGCCGAGAGTGGAATGGACGGTGAGGAACATACGATAAAATTTTAATTTTTAAAAATTAAAAAGTTGGTGCCGATGGTGGGGGTCGAACCCACACGATGTTGCCATCACTGGATTTTGAGTCCAGCGCGTCTGCCAATTCCGCCACATCGGCTTATGCTAAAACTTGTTTCATTTTATCGCAGAAAGGGGAGGTTGTCAAAAGACCGCAATCATTATATAATAATAATATAAAATTTTTACTTTTATAATTTTTACTTAAAAATTAAAAATTTAGATTTAAAAATTATCAAGATGTCTAAAATAATTTCCATCATCAACCAAAAAGGCGGAGTCGGAAAAACGACCACGGCGGTAAATTTAGGGGCGTATTTGGCGCAGTTAGGCAAGCGCGTGCTGCTCGTGGACATTGACCCGCAGGCGAACGCCACTTCGGGTTTAGGCATCAACCACCAAGAACTGCCGCACGGCGTTTATGAAGCAATCATCGGCGCCGTGCCGCTGCAGCAAACCATCCAGCATACGGTGCAGGAAAATTATAAAGTGGCGCCGGCAACCATTGCTTTAGCCGGCGCGGGCGTAGAGCTCGTTAATTTACCGGCGCGCGAGTTTCGGCTGGAGCAAATTTTGCAGTCTATCCGCAGCGAATACGATTACGTCATCGTTGATTCGCCGCCGTCTTTGGGGCTATTGACCGTCAACGGGCTGGTGGCGGCGGACGAAATTTTAATTCCCATTCAATCCGAATATTTCGCGCTGGAAGGTTTAAGCCACCTGCTGCATACGATTAGTTTGGTACAAAATGGTCTAAAGCCATCGTTAGGCATTTTGGGGGCGGTGATTACGATGTACGACGCGCGCAACCGGCTGTCGCGCGAAGTGATGAACGAGCTTTACCAATATTTTCCCAACAAGGTTTTCCGCACCGTTATTCCGCGTTCGGTGAAACTCGCCGAAGCGCCCTCTTTCGGCCGCTCCATTCTGCACTACGACCCGCATTCGCGCGGCGCGCGGGCGTATGAGAAATTAGCGAGAGAAGTCATTGACCTTGAGAAGAATTTTTAATTTTTAAAAATTAGATATTAAGTATTCTTTAAAAATTATAGAATTATAAAATTAAAAATTTAATAATATTGTATGCCAAATCTTAAAACATCTTCCCTCGGCCGCGGCTTAAGCTCCCTCATTCCTTCCAAAGGCGCGCCGCAAAACGACAATGTCGTGAGTAATGAACGGCCTTTAGAGGAGGGCGTGCTGGTGCCGGTAAGCCCGGCTCCCCCCGAACGGCAAAATGTCGGCGGCGAGTTAAAATACGTCCCTATTCATTTAGTTTCCGCTAATCCGCACCAGCCGCGGTCGTCTTTTGCCGAAGAAAGCTTGGAGGAGATGACTCGCTCCGTCAAAGAGCAGGGAATCCTGCAGCCGTTAGTCGTAACCGCTCAAGACGGCGGGCGGTATGAATTGGTGGTGGGCGAACGCAGACTGCGGGCGGCGAAGCGCGCCGGTCTTAACGCGGTGCCGGTGATTGTCAGGGAAGCAAGCGAACAGCAGAAGCTGGAATTGGCGCTGATTGAAAATATCATGCGCGAGGATTTAAACCCGATAGAGCTCGCGCTCGCGTACCAGAAGTATTTGGACGAATTTGAGTTAACGCATGAAGACGCTTCGCACCGGCTGGGCAAATCGCGTTCGGGCATTTCCAACACGATGCGCTTGCTGCAGTTGCCGGAAGAGATCAAGCAGGCGGTGCGCGAGGGGCGCTTGTCAGACGCGCACGCTAAAATTATCGTCGGTTTGCCGACGGTTGAGCAGCAGCTTGACATGTACAGGCGGGTGGTGGAGCGCGGGCTTTCCATCAACCGGATGCGGGTGGAAATCCAAAAAATGGGCGGCACCAAAGAGGCGCGGCTGAAAATTTATCCCCAAGACGAGGAACTGCAAAAAAAGTTGCGCCAATACTTAGGCACTCGCGTTTCCATCCAACGGTCGGGGTATAAAGGTAAAATTATAATAGACTTTTTTAACTATGACGAGATGGTGGAAATCGCCAATAAAGTATTAGGAGAGAGTAAATAGGTGGTAAGAAAAATTTTTTTACTTCCACTTAATAAACTTCATGAAACCGCCGCCTTCTTTCAGGGCTTGTTTTATTTTTTCGCGGGCGCGGCTCGTTTTCGCGATTTTCATCCAGTCGCGGCTGGGTTTTTTATTTTTATCCGTGATGATTTCTACCGTATCGCCGCTTTTGAGGGCGGTATCCAGTTTATTGATTCTGTCGTTAATCATCACGCCGACGCAGTGATGGCCGATGTCGGTATGGACGGCGTAGGCAAAATCAATCGGAGTGGAGCCCTCCGGCAAGTCAATTACGTCGCCTTTGGGGGTAAAAACGAAAATGCGGTTGCGAAAGACGTCAATTTTCGCGACCGACATAAACTCTTCGCTGTCTTTAGCTTGGCGCATCAATTCCAAAATATCGCGCACCCATTTCGGCTGTTTGCCAATCCCGAGCTCTCGGGATTTTTTATTTTTATAGTACCAGTGGGCGGCGATGCCGTAGAGAGATTCTTCGTACATTTTGCGGGTCGCCACCTGAAATTCGGTTACTTTGCCGTGCGGCCCGAAGACGGTCGTATGCAGAGCTTGGTAGCCGTTGGGTTTGGGCACGGCGACGTAATCTTTAAAGCGGTTGGGCTTCGGCTTCCAAAGGGCGTGGATGACGCCGATGGTTTTATAGCAGTCGGCGATGCTCTCCACGATGATGCGCAAGGCAAAAACGTCGTAAATTTCCGAAAATTTCCGCTCCTTATTTTGCATTTTTTGAAAGACGCTGTACAGGCTTTTAAAACGCCCTTGAATTTCAAATTTTATTCCCGCCTCTTTTAATTCGGGGATTAAAATGCCTTCCGTTTCCTGAATAAACTGTTTGTTGCCTACCTTTTGTTCAATTTCATATTTAAACTCCAACTTTTTGTATTCCTCCGGATAAAGATGCTTAAAGCAAAGGTCTTCCATTTGGTTTTTGAAATACCAGATGCCCAGGAGACTGGCGATAGGCACGTATATTTCTAAAGTTTCCCGAGCGATGCGCAGCCGCTTGTCTTCCGGCAGGGCGTCAAGCGTTTCCAAATTATGCAGACGGTCGGCAAAACGGATTAAAATCACGCGGATGTCGGCGGCCATGGCGATAAACATTTTTTTCAGGCTTTCCGTGTGGCGCTCAATGCCGCGGTATTTTACTTTGCTTAATTTGGTAACTCCCTCAACGAGCGTGGCGATTTTTTTACCGAATTGTTTTTCTAAATCTTCCAGCGAGCGGCTGGTATCTTCAGGCACGTCGTGCAAGAGCCCGGCGATTACCACATCCGTCTCCGCTCTGATGGCGGCTAAAGTCAAAGCGGTACGCAGCGAATGTTGCAGGTAAGGTTCGCCGGAGCGTCTGGTTTGCCCTTGATGCGCCTCGGCCGCGTACTCATAAGCCAATTCCACCAAAGTAGTGTCGGCTTTGGGGTCGTTTTGCCTGATTTGGGCGAGAAGTTGGGAGAGAGTAAGAGGCATAGAAAAAATTTTTAATTTTATATTTTTTAATTTTTAAAAAATATCTAATATCTAATTTTTAAACATCTAGTAAACTGGAGTGGCTTAAGGCATTAGAAGTTTAGAACCTGCCTGCCGGTAAGTAAGTTTAAAAATTAAGATTTATTTAAAAATTTTATTTGCATTCTTTATTTGAGCATTTCTCTCCGTCTTTACTCTCAACCATTAAAGAGCCGCACTTAGAACACTTTTGCCCGGTTGGCTTTCCCCAAAGCGTGAATTTACATTTAGGGTAGCCGGAACAGCCGTAGAAAAATCCCCGGCGGCTGCGTTTGCGGGTAATTTCGCCCGAGCCGCATTGGGGGCAAGGAATGCCGGTGCCGTTGGTATTTAAGATGAATTTGCATTGGGGGTAATTTGAACAAGCCATAAACGGGCCGTATTTGCTTATTTTGGCAACGAGCGGCGAACCGCACTCGGGACATTTTTGCCCTTCATATTTAACCGCAAATTTTTTTAATTCTTCGCTGTCCTTAGTTCCATCGCGGTCTTTGTCGCCGCTATTCAAGTTTTTAGTGTTTTTACATTCCGGATAATTGGTGCAGGCCAAAAATTTTCCGTAACGGCCCATTTTTATCACCATAGGCGAGCCGCATTTCTCGCAGGTTTCGTCAGTTTTTTCCTCGGTCAGCTCTTTTTTAGAGAGTTCTTTGCGCTTTTGTTCCAAATTTTTGGCGAAAGGCTCGTAGAAGTTGTCAATAATTTTTTGCCATTCCTTGCCGCCGCGCGCGATATCGTCTAAATTTTCTTCCATCTCGGCGGTAAATTGGTAGTCAACGATTTCCGGGAAATGTTTAACCAGCACGTCATTGACGACCAAGGCGATTTCAGTGGGCGCCAGCTTTTTATTTTGGTCGCGTTCCACGTAATTGCGCTCAATAACGGTAGAAATGGTCGGCGCGTAAGTTGACGGCCGGCCAATGCCGTATTTTTCCATCGCTTTCACGAGCGTTGCGTCCGAGTAGCGCGCGGGCGGTTCGGTAAAATGCTGGGCGGCGATGATTTTTTCTAAATTTAATTTTTCTTTGGCCGTTACGGCGGGCAAGATATTTTCTTTGGCGCTTTGCGGGTAAATTTTCAAGTAGCCGTCAAAGACGATAGTCTGGCCGTTAGCGCGCAGTTGATATTGCCGGTTGCTTTTGGCGTCAACCGTAATAGTAGTGTTGTCCATAACCGCCGCCGCCGCCTGCGCCGCTAGCGCGCGTTGCCAGATCAGCTGGTATAATTTTTTTTGCCGCGCGTCAAATTCTGCCGGCAAATCTTCCGCGCGCGTTGCCGCGTCAGTGGGGCGAATAGCTTCGTGCGCTTCCTGCGCGTTTTTGGTTTTTGATTTGTAGGCCGGCGGGTTGGTCGGCAAGTACTGACGGCCAAAATTATCTTTGATGTAGCCGCGCGCGGCGGAGACGAACTGCGCCGCTAAATTAACCGAATCGGTGCGCATGTAGGTGATAAAGCCATGCTCGTATAACGTTTGTGCGAGCATCATCGTTTGTTTGGCGCTGTAGCCAAAGCGCGCGTTGGCGGTTTGCTGCAGCGTCGCGGTCGTGAACGGAGGCAGGGGCTTTTTGGCGGTTTGTTTTTTAATGACGTCAGCCACGCTGAAAGCCGCCCGGGCTAAATCCGCCTTGATGTTTTCCGCCTGCTCTTTATTTCTTATCGCTAATTTATCTAAAGTTTTGCCGCCAATCGCGATTAAAGCGGCGCTCAATTTTTCCGCCGCCGCGGTCGTTAACAGCGCTTCTATGCTCCAATACTCTTCTATGGCAAAGGCTTTGATTTCCCGTTCGCGCTCCACAATCAGGCGCACGGCTACCGACTGCACGCGGCCGGCGGACAGCCCTTTGGCTATTTTAACCCAAAGCAGCGGCGAAAGTTTGTAGCCGACCAGCCGGTCTAAAACGCGGCGCGCTTGCTGGGCGTCCACTAAATTCATATCCAGCCCGCGCGGGTTTTTTAGCGCTTCGGCAATCGCGTTTTTAGTAATTTCATGAAAAGCAATCCGTTTGATTTTATCAGGCTTTAATTTTAGGGCGCGCGACAGATGCCAGGAGATGGCTTCTCCTTCGCGGTCCTCGTCGGTCGCGAGCACGACGCCGTCCGCTTTATTCGCCAGCTCCTTTAAACGCGCGACGGTCGCTTTCGCTTTCGGGGGAATAACATAAGTCGGTTCATAGTTGTCGTTAAGGTCAACGCCCAATTCTTTTTGCGGCAAATCCATAATATGGCCAAAAGAAGATTCCACGCGGAAATCTTTCCCTAAAAATTTTTGAATAGTTTTGGCTTTGGTGGGAGATTCCACTATTACTAGATTCATAAAATCAATTATCAATTAAAAATTACAAATTACGAATTAATAATTTTTACTCAATTCGTAATTGATAATTCGTAATTGATAATTACGCCAGCACATAATTTCCTCCTCCCAAACTGCGAACGTATCCTTTCAGTTCCATAGTTAATAAGGTAGCATTTACGGTCGCGGTGTCAAGTTTGGCGAGGCGGGCAAGCTGATTAATATGCGCTGACTCGTGGCTTAAAACAGAAATCATTTTTTGTTCGGCAGCCGTGGCCGGCATTATTTTTTGGTTTTGGGTGAGGCTGGCGATATTTTCCAACTCAAACGTTTCCATAATTTCTTCCGCGCAGCTAACCGCCCGCGCGCCCGTTTTAATTAAGTTATTAGTGCCGACGGAATTAGGGTTAAAAATAGATCCGGGGACGGCAAAAACTTCGCGATTTTGCTCCAAAGCGCATTGCGCGGTGATGAGCGCGCCTGATTCCGCCGAAGCCTCGATGATTAAAGTGCCGAGCGAGAGGCCGGAAATAAGGCGGTTGCGCTGGGGGAAGTGATGTTTGAGCGCGGGGGTGCCGTAAGGGTATTCGGACATCAGCAGCCCGCCGCGCGCTAAAATTTTTTCCGCCAGCTGGCGATTGGTGGCGGGGTAAATGTTTTGCCGGTCCAGCCCCGAGCCCAGAACGGCGATAGTTTTGCCTTTACTGTCTAAGCAGGACAAGTGCGCCAAAGCGTCAATGCCGAGCGCGAGGCCGCTCACGATAACTAAGCCGGCGGCGGCGAGCCGGCTGACCAAACTTTGGACCGCTTGCCGGCCGTAAGAAGTATATTTGCGCGAGCCGACGACAGCCAGGCAAAAGTTAATGCTGTCCGGCAACTCGCCCCGACAGTACAGTACCGGCGGAGCGTCATAAATTTCTTTCAGGAGCCGGGGGTAACTGTCGTCAGGCAGGGCAATGGCTTTTATTTTTTCGTTCGCAAGTTTCGCCATTTCGGTTTCCGGCTCTATCGTTTGGCGGTGGCTGATAAATTCCGCGGCCACTCCTGCGTCAATGCCGGCGGCGCGCAATTCAGCGGCTCCCGCTCGCCAGGCGGTTCGCATATCGGGAAAATATTTGCGCAAGTAGAAGAATCGCTTGGGGCCGAACTTGGCAAAAGTGGATAGCGCTACCCAATAAGGCAAATCAGCGGTAATATTAGACGGATTTGGCGAGGTTGACATAGAAAAATTATTTTGGTAAGATGAAATATCACGGAAATTACTAATTTCTAATATTTAGTTGCGATGCGTTGGAATTTAGTTAGGCATTAGTAATTAAAAGTTAGGAATTATTTTTACCGTCCATCTTCCTACTTGCCAAAGGGCTTAGGGGCGATAAGTGGTTCTCCTCCTTGACCATTTACGTTTCTATAGTCCCTTGCCGGTAAGTAGGAAAATGGATAGTAAGTTTGTTCTTTATTAATTTTGCGGAGCGTGTTAGGGTTACAGCTACCATAAGCTATCTCGAGGAGAGACGAGACCCCATACACGCTCCCAAATTCTTAGGAGCGAACAATTGATGTGCTGGGGAATGCTCTTGCATGTCCATTCTTCACACTCAATTGTTTCGCTCCTTTTTATTATTCAAGTAGCTGTTACGGACTAAAGTCGTTTGCGAACTTTTAATACGAATTTTCTCCGCATATTTAGATGTTCCTGCAACTATGCGAATGCCGCGAATAAGGAAATCGTTTATCTTAATATCTTATTATTTTAATCATACTTTCAACTAATTCGGGGATAATTTTTTCTAACCTTTCTTTTTCTGCTCGTGAAAATTTTTCCAGCACGAATTTATCCGGCGGAACTTTGGCGCGCAGCAGTTCGTTAGCGATGCCGACGCGCAGGCGAATGAAATTTTGCGTTTTGAGCGCGTCGATGATTGATTGCACGCCGCGGTGGCCGGCGGCAGAGCGTCCGGTTTGAATTTTGAATTTTTCTAAAGGCAAATCAATGTCGTCGTGGATGACGATAAGTTTATTTGACAGGTCAGAATGGCGCGCCGTCAAAATGCCTAAAGTTTTGGGCAAAATTTTATAATAATCTAAAAGCGCGCGCGCCGCTTGCCCGGAATTGTTCATAAAAGTTTGCGGCTTTACCAACATAATACTCTCCCTTTCCGCTAGCTTTGCGTTAAATTTTTTATTTTGCCGCCAGGTTAAACCAAGCCGTTCGGCTAAAGCGTCAACGACCATGAAACCGACATTATGGCGGCTGTGGCGGTATTTTGCGCCCGGGTTGCCCAGACCGAAGATAAATAGCATAAAGTTGAAATTAGTTGTTTGGAAAATAGAAATTAGTAACGGAAATCAGATTGCTTAACAACTGCTTTCTAATGGGTCTTGACGTATATTTTCACCGGCGTCCCGATGAGTTTGAATTCCTGCCGCAGCCTATTTTCCAAATAAGTTACGTAAGTGTCTTTCAGCCCGCTTTTAGATTTGACGCGCAGGTCAAACCCCGGCGGGTTAGTGGTCGTTTGGGTCAAGGCGATGAGTTTCGGCCGGGGCAGGCGCCGCTTAAAAATGCCGCGCGCTTTTTGGTTAGACAGCGGCGGCGCGTGCCGGGCGGCGCCGGGCAGGAACAGTTTTAATTCCGCCGCGGCGATTTGCGCGCGCCGCGCGCGCGCCGACTCTAAAATCAAGTCCAGCAGCTGATTGATTTTTGTTTTGTTTTGGGCGGACAGAAAAATTACCGGCGCCCAAGCCACAAACGGCAGTTTAGCGCGCAACCACGCCGCGTATTTTTTACTGTCGCGCTCCGGCACTTTGTCCCATTTATTGGCGACGATGATTAAGTTTGTTTTATTGCTTAAAATTTCTTCCACTAATTTCGTTTCCTGATGGCTCGTGGCATCGGCGATATCAATCACTAACAGGGCAATGTCGGCGTATTTAATGACCGCCTTGCTTTTAGCCACGCCCTTAGCGATGAACTCTTCTTTTGTTTTTTTCGATTTAGCTTTAATAATGCCCGCCGTGTCCATCAGAGTAATTCTTTGGCCTTGATACTCAACCGTAATGTCATTGGGCTCGCGCGTGGTATGCGGCTCCGAACTGACGATGAATTTATTGGCGCCGATGACGGCGTTAAGCAGGGTGGATTTGCCGACATTGGGGCGGCCGACGATTGCCACCTTAATTTCAGGAGTTATGTCATCCCCGTCCCGCAGTACTGCGGGACGGGGGTCTCGTGTCTCTAGTGCCAATGTCGGGATTCCCGCCTGCGCGGGAATGACAGCTGATATTTTTTTGCAAATTTCATCCAGCAAATCTCCCGTGCCCGAGCCGTTGGTCGCGGAAATCGGCAGCGGCTCGCCTAAAGACAGGCGATAAAATGAAGCAATTTCGCCTCGTAATTTCGGGGTGTCGGCTTTGTTAGCGACTAATAACACCGGCTGACGGCTGATCAGGCGCTTAAGCAAAAGCGCCATCACCTTATCCTGCTCCATTATCCCCGTCCGGCTGTCAACTAAAAATAAAATCAAATCAGCGGCGGTTAAATATTCTTTAACTTTAAGCTGAACTAAATTATTAATGTCAGTCGCGTCGATGTTTAACCGCTTCAGCTTATTTTTACCGCTTAAAAATTTTGTGTGCAAAATTCCGCCCGTGTCGATTAATTGGAAAGACGCCCCCTGCCAGTGGACGGTGCCGACATTGCTATCGCGCGTGGTGCCGGCGCGCGCTGAAACTAAAGCGTGTTGAGTGTCGGTGAGTTTATTGAACAGAGTGGATTTGCCGACGTTCGTCCGGCCGAAGAGGACGACGGTAGGTAGGGGAGAGGAAACTATTTTAATGCTGGAATTTTGCATAATTATATTGCTAAATTGTTACATTGTTAAATTATTCACCCCTCTGGCGCAGGGTGCCGCCTCCCCTTATAAAGGGGAGGAATAATGCGGAATAATAATGTTAAATCGGTATTTATTTCCCTCCTTTAATAAGGAGGGGACAGGGGGAGGTAAATAATTTAACAATTTATTCTTCTTTATTTTCCACTCCGCTTTGCGTTTTATCGGCGTCGCGGCCGATTATCAGGATAAAGTCCGGTTGCGTTAAATTCACTTTATTTTCGTTTTGTTGTTTTAATTCGGCTAAGAGCCAGTCCGGCAGGCCGTAATTAACGCGGGCGCCGGTTTTTTCTTTCAGGATAGCCAGTGAACTCATCTTCTCTCCGTAGCTTAAGTCAAAAATGACAGATTCTTCGTAATTTTGCCGGCTGGCGTTGTGGACGCCCGCGACGGCAAAACCAAACTTTTCTAAGTCAGTGGCCATTCGTTGCCCCAAGCCGTTAATCCAAGTGCCGTTCTGAATTTCCAGGGCGGGGTATTCTTGTTTAACGGCGCTGGTTTGTTTCGGGGGCGCGTTAGAAAAAATATTTTTCACTAAATATTGGATTTCGGCGTAATCGCCGTTGCGCGGCTGTAAAATATAAGCTCCTTCCGGAGTAATGGCGTCCACTAACAGCCCGCCATTCGCGTTATCCAGCACTTTAGTGATTACCTTATCGGCGTTAGTGTCTTTAATAATGCCCCACAATTTAACCATCTCCCATACTTTAAAGTTGGTAATAACATGCTCTTGCAGAGTGGTTAAAATATTATTTATCAGCCGCGGCTTGAAGAGAATGCGTAAATTTAATACTTTATCCTTTACCGCTTGCAGGACTTTTTGCTGGCGGCGGCTGCGGGCGAAATCAGATCCTTCAACGCCCGCCGCATGGCGGGAACGGACGTATTTTAACGCCAACTCGCCGTCCATTGGTTGCCAGCCTTTTTCCAGATGCAAATATTCAAAGCGATTTTCGTAATTAGGGTCCTCTTCGCGCCCGGCGATGGGGTAACGAGTATCGTCCAAAGTATTTTCCACCTCTATTTCGATGCCGCCCAATTCGTCAATTATTTTTACGAAACTGATAAAATCCACTCTTAGATAATAATCAATGGGGACGTCCAGCACGCGGCTTAACGCTTGGCTGACGGCTAAGCCGCCGCTTCCCGGCTGCTCGTTTTCCGCGAAAGCGTTAATGTTGTTTATTTTGCGGAAGCCGTAACCGTCAATCGGCACGATTAAATCGCGCGGCAGGGAAAACAAAGCGATGTCGCCGCTGGCGGGGGAAACGCTCGCGAGCATTATGGTATCGGTCAGGTAGCCGCCGTCATGATTTTTGCCGGCGATGCCGAGCAGCAGAACATTAATCCGGCCGTTTTCCTCGCCTTTCAGCAGGTTATCGGATGTTTGGGCCAAGTGTTTAAATTGACTTAGCCAGGAGAGGGGGGAAAATATTTTATTATCTTCCGACATCAATACGCGGCTGGTAAAGACAAACAAAACGATAGCCGCCACCGTCGTCAGGTAAGCCAAAAATTTCAGCAGCCGTCCTGCCGCCCGCCGCTTGATTGAGTGACGGCGCTCGTTATAACCAGCCAGATAATCGCCGCCGTTTTCTTTTTTGATTTCTAAGAGATCAAGATCGTTAACCATAAATTATTTAACGGACATTAAAAACTGATACAAAAATATAAAGACAAAAAGTCTTTTTATAAGTATAGTATAAGTTCGGTTAAAAGTAAAAAAGCGATGGCTAATCACTAACCTCACTCAACCCTCCGGTTAAGGATAACGGCGGTTTTAAAACGCATTTGCTTTTTATCGCCGTATTATGTTATAATAAATTTACTTTTACATTTAAGTGGATAATTGCCATAGAGGCGATTATATTTGTGTTAACGGTATTTATGCGTAATTTTTTTATTTTTGTTTTTGAGGTAATAAAAGTAGTTATCATATCGCTGGCCGTCATTATTCCCGTTAGGTATTTTTTGATACAGCCTTTCTACGTTAAAGGGGCGTCCATGGAGCCCAGTTTTTACGACCATGAGTATTTAATTATTGATGAAATAACCTATCGCTTCCGGGAACCGAAGCGAGGCGAAATCGTGGTGTTTAAATACCCCAACGATCCCAGCCAGTATTTTATCAAAAGAGTGATCGGTTTACCGGGAGAAAAAATAGAGATCAAGGAAGGCGGACTTTACGTTTATACCCAAGACACCAACCGCCGCGTCAAGCTGGATGAAAGTTACCTTGAACCCGGGGTGGAAACTTTAACCGGCCAAGAAGAAATTAAGACGCTGGGCGCGGATGAGTATTACGTTTTGGGAGATAACCGTAATTACAGTAAAGATTCGCGCAGTTTTGGCCCGGTGAGAAGAAGCTTTATCGTCGGCAGAGTATGGTTGCGAGGTTGGCCTTTCGGCCGCGTCGGGACGTTCGCTTTGCCGGAGTACAGTTTAATCAATTAAAATGTTCAAATAGTTAATTTGGATTTAAAACGTTTGCGAACAATTAACACGAATTTTTCCTGCGGATTTATAACAATTCAGATGAATGCCTGCCCGCAATGCCTGCTATGGCAGGCGGGCGAATGCTACGAATTCAGCTATCAAATTTTTTTCCGCATTCGCGGCATTCGCATAGTTGCAAGGGCAATTAAGCGCGTAGGAAGCATTCGTATTAAAGGATCGATAGCAATATTAAATCCGTATAATCTTATTCTACTATATGGGCCGTCGACCAAAAAATAAAACAGCCAAACAAAACGCGCTGGAAGATAAAAGAGAAAGAATCGCCAGCGCCAGAATGATCCCCCGTTTGCGCGGCATGCGCGATATTTTGCCGGAAGAATATCGCTATTGGGAACTGGTGCTCAATAAAGCGGAAAGCATCGTTAAATATTACGGTTGGTTGCGCACCGAAATTCCGGTGTTGGAAAATTTAGCTTTGTACGAGCGCTCCACCGGCAAGCAAACGGACATAGTGTCTAAGGAGATGTACGCTTTTATCGATAAGGATAACGATCGGGTGGCGCTGCGGCCGGAAGCTACCCCGGGCTTAGTGCGCTCTTACGTTGAACACGGCATGTTCAGTTTTCCGGTGCAGCCGGTTAAGCTTTATTTCATCGGCAATTTATTTCGGCGCGAAAAGCCGCAAGCGGGGCGCTACCGCCAATTTAACCAGATTAATTTAGAAATGTTTGGAGAAGCAAGCGCCATCGCCGACGCCCAAGTCATTCTCATCGGCTACAATTTGTTGAAAGAATTACGGCTGGAGGCGCAGGTGCAAATCAACAGCATCGGCTGCTCTCTTTGCCGGCCGGAATACGTTAAGAAGCTGGTGGAATATTATAAACAGCGCCCGGTGCATCATAAGTTATGCCCGGATTGCAAAAAGCGCCTGCTGAAAAATCCTCTGCGCCTGCTGGACTGCAAGGAAGAGGCTTGCGTTAACGCGCGGGCGGGAGCGCCGCAGATAGTTGACCACCTCTGCGAGGAGTGCCGCGAACACTTCGTGAAGGTGCTGGAGTATCTGGACGAATTAAACGTGGTTTATGCTTTGAACCCGCATTTGGTGCGCGGTTTGGATTATTATAACCGCACTGTTTTTGAATTCTGTTCCGAGGACAGCGAACAGGGGCGGCAAAACGCTTTAGGCGGCGGCGGCCGTTATGACGGGCTGGTAGAGTATTTGGGAGGGAGGCCGACTCCGGCTTTGGGCTGGGCTTTGGGAGTCGAGCGCATTATTTTAAAAATTAAGGAAAGCAACATCCCCTTAGTTGACACGTGCCAGTCCAATATTTTTATCGCCCAATTAGGCGAAGCGGCGAAGCGCAAAGCGATGATTTTTTTTGAAGAATTGCGCAAACGGGGTTACAAGGCGGCGCAGAATTTCGTCAAAGACAATCTCAAAGCGCAACTGGAGTACGCGAATAAATTAGGAGTGAAACTAACTTTGATTTTAGGCCAGAAAGAATTGATGGACGGCACGATTTTAATCCGCGACATGGAGTCGGGAATGCAGGAAGTGTTTGATTTTAAAAAAGTTTACGAGGAATTAGATAAAAGATTAAAATAAATAATAAAATTTTTATGCTAGTGTCATTCCCGCGAAAGCGGGAATCTCGTGTCTGATGCGTCAATATCGGGATTCCCGCTTTCGCGGGAATGACAATAGATTAAATAGATCGGAGGTGTTTTGTGATAGAAGTAAAAAGAAAAAAAGGCGAGTCTTTTGACGGCATGTACCGCCGCTTTTTAAAGCGGGTGCAGTGGTCGGGAAAAATCATTGAGGCAAAAGAGCGCCAATTCAAACAGCCGATCAAAAGCGAATCCGCTAAGCGCAAAAGCGCGCTGGTGGCTTTGCAATATCGCCGCAAGCGCGAATACCTGCGCAAAATAGGCAAATTAGAAGAAGAGCCAAGGCGGCGCTGGTAAGCGCCTTAGTCCGTAAAGTCCGTAAAGTTTTTTATATTCTGTCATTCCCGCGAAAGCGGGAATCTAAAAATAGAAAAATAGTAAGAGATTCCCGCTTTCGCGGGAATGACAAATTACTTTACAGACTTTTGACTTAATTAGTGTCCCCATGCTACGACAACTTAATTACAAGGAGAACCGCTCTGTAGGACAAACCCGCGGAGCAAGTAAAAAAGCAGCTTTTTATCTGCGATTATTATTCGCGGCAGCTGTTTTTTTTATTGTTTTTGTCATTGCGAGCGACCAAAGGGAGCGAAGCAATCTCGTGAAAATTACTAATGACAATAATAGCGGGATTGCTTCGTCGTCGCAGACTCCTCCTCGCCCTGTTAAATTAACAATATTTAACGGGGCGAGCAATGACATTTTTAAGTTTTTATTGCCAACGGCGCAAGCGCAGGGAGTTGATACTCTGCGGACAAGCGGCCTGGATAACACCGCCGGCTTGGACAACATCAGTAACATAAATTTGCCGCAGACCGACATCAGGGTGTTCATCGCCCGCCTGATAAACATCGCTTTGTCCTTTTTGGGCATAATTTTATTGGGGTTGGTAGTGTACGGCGGCTGGCTCTGGATGACGAGCGAGGGTGAGCCGGAAAAAATCAATCAAGCCAAAGCGATTTTTAAAAACGCGGCCATTGGTTTAATTATAATTTTATCCGCTTTCGCCATAGTCAATTTTGTTTTGCGCGCCCTTTTGGGCGGCGGAGGAGGAGGCGGCGGACGGCCGGAACCGCAATATGACGTCGGCGTCGCGGCTTTGGGAGACGGCATTATTGAAAGCCATTACCCGGCGCGCGGGCAAACGGATGTGCCGCGCAACACCATTATTATTATTACTTTCAAAGAGGAGTTGAACCCAAATACTATTTGCGATATTAGCCAAAATACAGATTTGGCCAAATGCGACGGCGATGACCTGCGGACTGGCAACATTGCTATTTTCCCCACTGTCAACGGCGCGGAATTGAACGAAGACGCCGATGACGCCGCCAACAGCAGTAAAGTTGTGCCGGCCAAAGTTTCTTCTAACGATAATAAAACATTTATTTTCCGCCCCGACCAATTTTTGGGCAGCCAAAATCAGGAGCAATGGTACGGCGTGCGGCTTAACGAAGATAATTTACAAAAAAAGAACGGTGATGATGTGGATTTGGGTATTCAGAATTATTATCAATGGAAGTTTCAGGTTTCAACGCGCTTAGATTTAACTCCGCCGCAAGTACAATCCGTTTTCCCGCAGCCGGACAATCAGGCAGACACGAGAATAACAGCTAACACCGCGCGGCAAGCAGCTTGGACTATTACCGTTAATAGCGCGCCCAATTATTATCGAGCGTCAAGCGCGCAGATAGCGTCAGGTTCGGACATTGATGCCGTTGATGCAGAGTTAGTAGGACAATATCAAAATTGCCGCGGCAGCGATAGGGTCCAATTCCTAGTAGGCACTGCCGGGACAAGTCAGCAATTAGCTTTAGTTTTGCAAGGCACAACCAATATTCAGACTTTAACCGGAGAAAGCGTGATAGTTAACCAAGTGGCTAATATCGGTTGCGGTTTAACTGTACAATTTAAAGTAGACCCTACTACTCTTAGTCGAAGAGAATTAAAAATAGCAGTAGAGGAAGGACAAAGCGGAGACAAGATTACCGTAGCCGGCAGAGAATATACCTTTGGTCGAGAAATAAATTCAAATAATGCTTTAGCAGCTAATATAGCTAATGCGTTTAGAGATAATGAAACAGTCAGCGCGTCAGTTAGAGGCCAAGTAGTAACTTTAACTGCCAAAACAGACAGATTTCCAGGCAGAGCGGGCAATGATTTAGAGATAACTACCAGCAACTCGACTGCTTTAAACATACAACACACTCCCGGCCAAGACCGGCAGGAGGGCTATACCACCCAAGACCGGCCGGACGAGCCGCGCAATGCCATTATCCAGATAAACTTTAACGAAGCGATGAATCCGATTCAACTGCAGGGAGAAGCTAACAGTGAAATTAAAAATTATCTGAAGGTGCAATGCGTGCCTTCGCCCAGTTATAATTGCACAGGGGAGGGCATTATTGATGATGCAGGCGTTAAATATTTAGACGGCATTTTCTCTATTAGTAATATTTATAAAACCGTAGAGTTTAAAACTAAAACGGAATGCGGGCAGAACTCCTGCGGCGAAGCAATGTATTGCCTGCCGCCGTTAGCTAATGTCAAAGTCTGGGTTAAGGCGGCGAGCTTAACCAGTTGCAGTAGCGATGAAGCGTGCAGCCAAACCGCCGGCACGCAACTTAATTTTGGCACTTGTTCCGGTAATGCCACTACGCCCGGCGTCTGTCAACAACAGGCAAACAATCAAACAATAAATTATCCGCAGGCGTCCATACCACCCAACGGGGCAATGGACGCGGCTTCTAACTCTTTAGATGGCAACCGCAACAACAACGCGGAAGGGTCGAGAAGCGACTTTAACGAAAATAGCCCTGAAAGTTTAGAATATACCACAGGCATATTATTTGGCGATAACTTCACCTGGTCGTTTTGGACTTCGGACAAAATTGATTTAGCCAGCCCGGTCATTGAATCGGTAAAAAGCGGCGCTTTAGATTTGGTTAGCGTGGAAAATAATGCCGGCCGACAAGTTACCGGAGCGGGGGTGAGAGAGCCGGTAAAAATTTCTTTTAATAAGTTAATGTCGTCTTCTTCGCTCAAGCCGGGCCGAAATTATCCGAACGATTATTATTTTAATCCCGATCCGGCCGCGCCCAAAGTCCAGCGCGAGTATTTTATCTTTATGAATTTTTCCTCCGTGCCGCTCGGTTATTGGGTGAGCAAAATGGATAGCGACGCATCTACGCCTCTTGACGGTTTTGCGGACAAGACCGCGGCGGTCATTGACCATACTATTTTGAGCGACAACGGCGCGTACAGCTTTGTGGCGGGTAGCGGCGCCAAAGACATTTACCAGAATTGCTATAATCCGGCGAAAGACAGCGGAGCAGGTGGTAGCCAGTGCAACGGCGATACGATGGGACCCGGAGATTCGTGCTGTAAGGGAATAATTAAGATAGAAGGTGGGCAGGGGGAGAAGTGCTATAAGTTCTAGAAAAAATTTTTTCATTATCTTCTAAATCATGAATAAACAGTATCCTAATATTCCAATTTCCAAATTTCCAATAGCTGTTTTTATTATAGCAGTTAGTGTTTTGTTATTTTATCATGTTTCTTTTGCCCAAACTCCCATCAACTCCGACACCGCCTTCGGTGGCGCCACCGGCCAGACCGTGGAAACTTTGTCCGGCGAGGCGGGATTGGGCACGACTGATTTTCGGCTGGTAGTGGCGCGCGTCATTAACATCGCTTTGGGATTTTTAGGAATTATCGCGGTGGCGTTAATCATTTACGCCGGCTTTTTATGGATGACCGCGGCGGGCAATGAAAGTCAAATTGCCATCGCGAAAAAAATAATGACCGGCGCCGTTATCGGTTTGGTGATTATTTTGGCCGCTTTCGGCATCGCGGTTTTTGTGATGCGAGTGCTCTTGGGCGCGACCGGCGGAGGCGGAGGAGGCGATGGCGGCACGGAAACAGATGTTGGCGGGGCCGGAGAGCTGCCGGCAGAATTTTTATTAGTCAGTACGGCGCCGGCAAATAACACCGCTGATGTTATCCGCAATGCGGTTATTAGTTATTATTTCAACAGCGCGGTTAAGAGCGATTCGGTTGATAACAGCACTTTTAAAGTAGAACGAGTTATTATTGCCAACCAAATACCTAATTACCGACCAATAGCAGGGACTCAAGCGGTTAATGGTTCAAGGATTGAGTTTGTGCCGGAAGAAAATTGCCCGGAGCCGAATCAGGACAGGAAATGTTTGCCGGAAAATTCTATCGTTAAAGTAACGGCGACGGAAGGAATTTTGCGCCTCGGAGACGACCGGGCGTTAGAATGTTCGGATTCGGCCGTGCCTTGCGTCATTCAATTTCAAGTTGGAACCATAGTTGATGTGCGGCCGCCGACCGTAAATTTTAATGATGTTGGGCAGATGTGCGCCGGCGGCGCGGTTAGTTTGTCCGCCACGGCGCAGGACGATTCTTATGTTAAACATGTTGAATTTTTTGCCGGCGCGGAGAAAATCGGCAACGACGTCGTGAACAGCGCGACACCCAAAGCAAACCCTTTTACCGCTAATACGACTTGGAACACTAGCAGTTTAGCTGCTGGCGCAACTATTGCGTTAAAAGCGGTAGCGCACGACGCTGACACGAATACGGCGGAAGCAACGCGCAATATTACTTTACGCGCCAACCATTGTTGTAATAGCGTGCAGGACGCTGATGAAATCGGCATGGACTACGGCGGTCAGGAGTGCGCGGCCGGACCGGGCTCTTCCTGCGCGGTTAATAATTTAGCGCAGTGCAGTGATAATAACGATAATTGCGCTACTGGCGTTTGCTCCGGTACCGATACGGCTAATTGCCAGTGTCAATCAGTGCCCATTATTGATTTTATTAGTCCGGACAACGGAGCGTTTGGTAATTTAGTGACGATCGGCGGCCGGTTTTTTGGCGACTATGACGCAAGCAAAAGTAAAGTTTCTTTTTGCAGTTCATTAAATAGCGACGGTAAATGCGGCCAATATATCGCCGCCGCTTTGGCTAATAGCGTTAATAGTTATTGTGTTGGTTCATGGCGGGAGACGCAAATTGTGGCGGTAGTGCCGAATAACATTGCTACTGGTCCAATTAAAGTGGAAGCGGCCAGCGGTTACGCGGATGAAAGTAATGACAGCCGCGGCGTGAACATTAATTTTACTGTCAATAATGTCAAGCGGCCGGGCTTATGCCAAATAGTTGGTAAAACGCAAGCTGATAGCAATGCCACTCCTCGTCAAGAAGTGCAAGCCCCGATAGTGCTGCACGGCATTAATTTTGGCGTCAGCACCGCTAACAATCCCGCCAATGTTATTTTTGGCCAAGCCCCTAATTCATATCCCTCTTTGTCCGGTTATAATTTTAGTTGGTCGCCGACAATTATTGGCACTATCGCTGCATCGGCGCTTGTCGTGACAGCAGGACCGCATGTTCCTAACATCATGCCCGGTTTAACATCAGTAAGAGTGAAAGTGGGCAGTGAAGAAAGTAACCCTTTATCAATTATTGTTGAAAGTAGCCAGCGCGCCCCCTTTATTACCCGCGTTGACCCAAGCGCCGGTCATACAGGCGATTATGTAACGGTTTACGGCGGTAATTTTGGCGATACCAGAGGAGAAGTAAAATTTGGCAATACCAATGCTGATTTTAGCTTCCCGCCCGAATGTTCCCAAAGAGAAATTTGGCGGAATAGCCAGATTATCGTGAAAGTGCCGGCAGGCTTAGCAGATAATCAAAGATATGCGATACAAGTTACCGCCGGCGGTTTGAGCGGAGAGCTGGCAAGTGGATTTAGGTTTGGCAATTACTGCGAGAGAGATATGAATGTTTCGTGCGATAATAACGACGCATGCATTGACAAGGGGCAATGCGTTACTTCTGCCAAACCCGGACTATGCGCCTTAACGCCGGATAACGGGCCGGTTAATACGCCAGTTAATTTTTTTGGCGAGCGGTTTGGCGCGACTAACGGCAGTGTTAAATTTTATAATGACAAAACAGCCGCGCCGAGTAGCTGGACCCAAGGTCAAGATTCAGCGGCTGACCAAGCGGTAGCGGCGGTGCCGGCGCAAGCGGCGAGCGGACCGGCAAAAATTTTAAATAATACTAACATTGAAAGCAACGGCTTGAATTTCCGCGTTGGTTCTTGCCTGGGCGCGGCTAACGCTTGCGCTACCGATCAAACTTGTTGCGGCGCCGCCACTCAATTAGCCGGCAGTTGCGTAACTAATGCTGATCAATGCGGTTTAGTTCCATCACGCACTTACGCCCAGTATTATTTTGAGTTTAGCACGCAGGCGGTGGGCGGTGATAATGGTAGTAACAATACGCCACCAACAGTAGTGGAGGAATGTAATCGCAACCTTAATAATTGTCAGGAACGGCGATTGCCCAGCCCGTCTCCACGAACGCCTTTGCCGGGGGATTGGCCAGGCACTAGGGTTTGGACTGATACCAGCGCAAACTTAGCTTGCACTAACGCGGTTATTACCGCCCGTTTTGACAAATTAATTGACCACAATACTTTAGTAGTTAGCGGTTTAGGCAAAACTATTATTGTCAATAAGTGCGATTCTAACGGCGATGATTGCAACACCCAAATAGAACATAGCTCGGTCCGCGGCAAAGAGTTTGCCATTTCTAATTCTAACGACCAAACCGCTTTTATTTTTACGCCGGGCGCTTTAGAGCCACACAGTTGGTACGAAGTTACTCTAACTACCGGCATCAGGTCTATTCCTCAACGGGGAGGATTGCCTTTAAGCAGCGAGTATAAATGGAAATTTCAGACGAAAAATGACAACAGCCCTTGCCGGCTCTCGTGTCTGTCGGTTGCGCCAGTAACTTACACGGCGCGCGCCCTTAACGAAGAAAAAGAATATGTCGCCATTCCCCAGCAAGACGACAACGCCTGCGTGATGCTTGATGGCGGGAGCTATACTTATAATTGGGATTTGAAAGAAGTTGGGCCAAATGCAAAGCCAGGCGATGGAGAATTTGATTATCAAAATACTAATAAAGGCGGGCGCGTTCCCCCAGATGATCACGATAATAAAGATACAATCAGGGCATTAGCTGAAACAAGCCCTAATTTACCCCTGCATGAGATTGCTCAAACTACGGTTGGCAATAACCGCTACTCCGGCTACGGCGAATTTAAAATTGAATTCAACGATTTTTATGTTCAGGAAGAGTTTCCGGTTAGCCAATGCGTTACGGTTTGTACTAACGCGGAAGTAGGAGCTATTTTTAATACCGGCGTTTATACTCATAGTTTAGTTAACAACAATGTAAGATTATTTAGGTGTGAGGAAGAAATTAATGGACGCGGAAATAAATGCGGCATAAACGTTATTACTGAAGGCACGACCATCAGTTCTATTCTTTCTTCTACAGCCAACCAAAGCATTAAAGATAAATTATATTTTGGTTTGGGTGGTAGTTTATTACAGCCCAACACCTGGTATGAAGCAACTATTGTGGGCGGACCTAACGGTATCAAAAGTAGAGACGGCAAGATTTTAGTTGATAGTAGTACAAAAGAACCAATCAATGAATATAGTTGGCAGTTTAAAACCGGCCAGCGCGCCTGCGAAGCCGACACGGTTAATGTTTATCCTGATCCGGCGATTGCTACCGTGGTCGGGCAAACAATTCGGCATAATGCGGAAGCGCGAAGCAACTCGCAGATGTGCGTTCCGAACAGCCCGCAAATTTTACGCGGCGTAAGCTATGATTGGCAATGGAGTTCAGATGACGCCCTGGTCGCTGATATTAGCCAGCCGCTATTCAGAGTGTCCGACAAAAATACGCCCTCTCAAAATGTTGATACGGTGGGTAATGGCACCGTCGTTCAATTAGACGCTGACCAATGCCAATTAGCCGCCAATGGTTTTGATGCCAACAAACAGGGGCAACAAACCAAAATTAATGCCGGAATTAATGCCGGCGATCCCTCATCAGAGGCGCAGCTTACTAGCACTAGTGGAAATAATGATTTTTGTTTAGTCTGCGGCAATACGCGCGATGATCAGTGCCGGACGATGGATAGCACGGGCGTTTTAGTGAACGCTTCCGCCAACTACGGCGTCGGTGCGAACACCTGCTGTTACCCGCGGCCGTATGTGGAAAGCGCAACGCCAGCTAATAATGCCGGAAGTGTCTGCCGCAACGCGCTCGTGAGCGCGCAGTTTAATGAGCCGATGGAGATAGCGAGTTTTAATAATAATATCGTAGTGGCGGCCAAGTACAATGGCGCTTGTCCGGAAAACTGGCCGTACTTGTTGTTGGCTGATGCGGGTAATACAACTTTTAGCAAAGTTAGCTGGTTAAACCGCGCTATTAATCTGGCAGCAACCAAATTAGCTAAGTTGCCGTTAGTGGGCAAGATATTTAATCCGTTTGCCGCTTTAGCCACTGATTACGGCAGTACTTGGTGCGTAGTGCCGGGCAATTTAGGCGGTTCTAACCAAGTGCAAGCAGGCAGTACCAATAGCATTAAAGGAGTGGCAACTTTCGCGCCGCGCGATTTGTTCAAAGCGGGCAGCGAACATTTAATTTTAATCAAAGGCGACCGAGATTTAACCGACGGCGTTCACGAGGGCGCGAAAAATATTTACGGCGTGAGCATCGGCGTTCCGCCATCGGGAGCTCACGGCGTAATTTGCCGCGGCAATGATAGTAGCAATGAGTGTAAAATTAACGGCGAACCGTTTTTCGGCCAGTTAATTAAATTTAATACTTTAGATGACGCAGAAAATAATAACCACGGCATTTGCGCGGCGGATAGAGTTACGATGACGCCGGCCTCGCATTTATTTACCACTAATAGAAATAATGAAAGTGATGATAATATTTTAGACGCCGCTCAAGAAGATATCACCGACCGCGATAAATTATTTACGGCTGAAGCGCTTTCATCCAGCGGGCAGAAAATAGTTTCCATTGACGGAGTTTATGCTTGGCAATGGGCGTGGAGTACGGACAATACTGCCGTGGCGCAAGTTAGTAGCGCGACAGGCGCAAAATCAGAGGCAACTGCTGATCCCAATAAAGCTATTATTCTTACTGAAGCTAATGTGCGCAGTTCAACTTTCGCCCGGGCGCAATTACATGTTAACGCCAACCAATATGAAATTTCCGGCAGTCCAGATATCGGCGGCGCGGCGCAGATTTGGGTGTTATTATGCAATAATCCTTGGCCGTTTTATCAGGAAGCTTGGCGGCCATGGCAAGACACGAGCGCTAATTGTCGCGATGGTACCGGCGCCTGCTTAAATACTAATTTTGAATTTTACTACTGCCGCGATAAAGGCAGCGCTAACTTTAACGATGACCTGCCGGTGTTAGACGACAACAACGCGATTTTAGGACAGGACAACACACGAGGAGTACTAAAAGAATTTTTGTTCACCCAGCCGGTTGCGCCCGCGGCGCCGCAGCTAAGACTTTATACAGAATTAACGGCGCCAGCTATTGATGTTGACAATAATTCAACTCCAGAAAATGATGTAAATAATGATGGCGTTATTGATGTTTTTGATGATTTGTTTGCTTATGTAAGCGCACGGATTTCAACAAGAGAGGTAGTGTTAAATAATGGCGAAGTAATTATAGTGTGGAGTAGTCCGTGGAGTGAACAGAATAATTTTTGGAGAGGGTATTCTCATAGAATTTATCAAGCACAAGGAAATAATAGCTGGGGTGAGCCACGGCAAGTTGATAATGCAACCTGCCACACAGATAGTAGAATATATAATATCGGCTGTTATTTTAAGATTAGTAATCTGCAAAATGGTGTGCCTTATCGTTTTGCCGTAACATCACTTAAACCAATAGATGTTATCGGTAACAATCAATATCTAGAAAGTGCGTTTTCTAATGCCGTAACCGTTACGCCGCGGCGCACGGTTAACCCGGCCGCTCCCACGAATCTTTCCGCGAGAGTAGAAGGCAACGCCGTTACGCTTTCTTGGACTAAAAGCACGGATAATGACGTAACGGTTTATAAAGTTTATCGCGGCATTGGCGCGGACGCCAACCACGAAGTCAGAGAAGTAGGAAATGTTAATAGTTATGCTTGGCAGACTTTAGCCGCTAACCGCACCTATTTTTTCCGTGTTAGCGCTGTTGCCGGTAATGCAGAGAGTAATAAGAGTGGTCCGATACAAATAGAAAATTTACAAGCGATACATTAATAATTATGTTGCGTTATAAACAAAAATTAATAATTTCATTCTTAACTATAGCGGCGACAGCGGCAGTGGTTGGATTTTTTATTAACAATCAAGAAGAAGCGGCGCAAGCGCAGACGGGAGCAGTAAATCAACCAACCAGCCAAAACGACGGTTTAGCGGTACGAGTAATGCCTAACGACCAACATCTTAGCCCTCTAGAGTGGTACAAAACAAATATCAAACAGCAAGGCGCGCCCAGCCGTCTCTTAGTTGACGGCTATGAAGCCCTGCAGGAAGGGCGCACCATTTATGTGAATGCGGCTAATGTTGATAATAATAATTTATATACCAATATTTACATTATTTCTTATACTCAAGAGGCAAGCAGCGCCACGCGGGAAATATTTAATCAGTTGCTTAATAATTGGACTTTTAATGCTAATATTACGGCGCAAAATTTGGTCGGAGCTTGCGTGAAAATTATTGATAATTCCCCGGACCCAGCCGGCCAAAGATGCTATACCGACGCGCAATGCGGTAAAAACACCGGCTTATATTGTAATAGTAGAAAAGCGCAGATTACGCGCGATGTGCGGCGGATGGCAGATTTGAAAGAGATTGATAGCGCGTTGGCAGATTACCGGCAGAGCCATAATAATCAAAATCCTGAACTTGCGGCCGGAAGCTACATTGCCGGAAAAACCATTTCGGTTTGGCCAAGCTGGCAGGCGACTTTAGGCCAAGCGTTAGGCAAGACTTTGCCCACTGACCCGCTTAATAAATTAGTCGGTTGTGTTGACCCAAGCAACGACGGCACTTGCTGGCACGAAGAAGAAAAACGCTTTGGCGATGTTAATGCAAATCATAGCATCCCGGACAACTTGCCGGTCGGCAGCCATGTTTACGCTTACACTTACACCAGCCAAGGTAGGCCAGTCTGCGCCGTAATGGAGACGACTTACAGTGTAGTAGACGCTTTTAATTGCCAGCCAAAATAAATTTTATAATGTTCAATTTTCAAACAATTTTAAAATTAAATAATTGTTTGAAAATTATGAAATTCTAAAATTAAAAATTTTCTAATTATGTATCGCAGTATTTTCCTCTACGCTCCCAAAATGATTTTTGATTTGTGTTTTGATATTTTATATTTTTTGCCTTGGTGGTACAGCCGCGGTTTAGTCAGGATGCTGAAGCGGTCGGGGCGCTGGTTGCGCGCCAAAGAACAAAGTTTAGCCATTATCGTCTGGCTGAAAAATATCCACCAGCCGTTATACGAGCAATATAATTGGCAGGGCATGGTTAAAAGTGTTATAATGCGGATAGGGCAAATTAGCGTACGCAGCGCGATTTTAGCTTTTTGGACGGGAGTGATAACGGTAAAAGTTATCGCTTACCTAATTTTGCCGGCGCTGGTGATTTGGGAAATAATATATCAAGTAATTTAATTTTTAATTTTATAATTTTTAAATAAATCTTAAATTTTTAAATTATAAACTTCTAAATTTTAAGCGAGACATTGTTTATTAGAGGTTTAAAATTAGATATTAGATATTCTTTAAAAATTAAAAATTCAAAAATTAAAAATTCATCAATATGTTTGACAACCAAACCCAACAACCAAATACTACTAATAATCAAAGAGTAACGCCGTCATTGCAGCCAGAACCCGAAGATATTTTTGCCGGCACGGAAAAAGAGCCGCGCGCCAATATGGGCGCGGCCAATAAGCCGCCGCAGTTTCAGTCGAAAGCCGCTTTCCCCCAAGCAGCGCCAGAAGCAAACGCTCCTCTGCCCGGAGCGGCCACGGGGCCGCAGCCGGCAGCCGTTGTCGGCGTAAAATCAGATAAAAAGTATGTTGTTATCGGAGTCGTGGTGATAGGCATTTTAGCGTTAGTTTTATTAGGCATGATAGCTTTAGCTTATTACAAGGCGCGGGGAGTTAAAAATAACACCGCTACCGAGGCAACCAATATCCCCGTATCCGGTCCAACGGCCGCGCCGCTTTCAGGCACCGACCCATCGGGCACAGAACAGCCACTGCCGCCGGCATCCGAACAAACGGGATCGGAGGCGGAAATCAAGGGGCAGGTTATTTTAGAGGAGATTACCGATACTGACGGCGACGGGTTAACCGACGGCGAAGAAAGGCGGCTGGGGACTAATGTTAACAGTCCGGACTCGGATGGCGATGATTTATTTGATCGCGAAGAGGTAAGAGTATATAAAACCGACCCGCTTAACCCCGACACCGACGGCGACGGCTATCAAGACGGAGACGAGGTCCGGGATGGGTATAACCCCAATGGGAGCGGCAAATTATTTGAACTGCCCCAGTAAACGACTATTTTTATGTTTTCTTTGTTTAAAAAAAATAAACAACCGCTGACGGACACTTCTCAAACGGAAGAGGTTGCTTTGGATAACATTGAATTTCACGGCATGCCAGCTAAGTTTAGGAATTTAGCCGGCGGCCGGGCGATGCCAACCAAAAAGTTAGGGTTGCTGATTGTGGGCGGCGGCGGAGTAATATTAATCGCGAGCGCCGTTTTATTGGGATGGTACGTTTATCAGACCGGCGGCAAAAGGCAGCTGACGGCCCAGCCGCTGCCGGCAGCGGTAGAGCAGCAGCCGGCAGAGACGGCGGAAGCCCTCTCTCCGTCTGCAGCCGATACTTTAGCCGAAGCCACCAGCACCGCCGCGGACTTAACCGCTGTTGATTGCGGCACGAGTTTACTATCTGCCGGCATGGCTAATTATGAATTAGACGGCGTTTTAGTTTGTTTAGGAGAAAAAATTACCAATCGTTGCCAGCCGGCCCAAGCCAACATTAACACTGCTGAAGTTGGAGAAGTGAAATTAAGCGTGCTGGGCGAACGGCAGGACAAATGTTTAGTGCAACTTGATTATCCTGACGCCTCTTTAATTACCGCCGCGCCGTTAAAAATTTACGCCAATACCTACTCGCAGTGTTTATACGGCGTCAATGATTTAACCCTGCTTAATTATCCGCCCGGCCAGTTAGCGGCTTATGTTTATAACCAGAGCGGCTTAGCTAATTTAGAGCAGAATCAAAATTGCCTGGGCAGCGCCTTAGAGCGCGCGCGGGAACAAGCCCGCGCGGAGTTGGCGGAAACGCCGCCTTTATCCGCCGGAGCGGACATTGATAATGACGGCTTAACGGATGTGGAAGAGACGGCTGTTTTTACTACGAGCGTCAATGGGCAAGATACTGACGGCGATGGCTACGCCGACGGCAGCGAGGTGCTAAATTTATACAATCCGGCGGGCGCGGGCAAGTTAGAGGATAGCGGCTTGGTAACCGAATTTACAAACAACCAATACGGTTATAGCCTGCTTTATCCGCAAGTTTGGCAAATAGAGGATAAGTTAGCGGGCGAAAGCGTCTTTTTCTTTTCCGGCGTGGACGGTTCCATCCAGATTTTAGCGCAGGACAATCTTAGCCGAAAAGACATCAAATCCTGGTACGCTGATTTGGTAAATTCTTCTCCGGCAGCGATCTTGCAGCCAGTGCTGACGACTCCGAACGGTTTAGAGCTTATCTACAGTCCGGATAATTTGACCGCTTATCTTACCGTCAGCGGCGGCGGGAGTAAAGTATTTGTGGTAACCTATAGTCCGGAAAAGAGCGGCTTGATACAATTTAAAACGGTTTTAGAAATGATGATTAAAAGCTTTCAGGCGCTATGAGCATCCGTTTAGAAATAAATAACGCCACCAAAGAAAAAATAGATGCCAAAATTTTAAAAACAGCGGTCAAGGTTTTTGGTAAAAAAATGAAGATCAATAAGCAAACGGTATCGGTAGCGTTCGTTGATCAAGCTAAGATTAAAAAGCTTAATAAGCAATATCGCGGCTTAAACCGCGTTACTGACGTTTTATCTTTTACCTCCACACCGTTTATCCCTCAGCATCGGACAGCGGGCAAAGGCAAGCCAGTGCGCAGAACCAAATTACAAAATATTAAAAATAAGTCCGTGGTGTGGGGGGTTGCCGACAGCGGCCAAAGTTTAGGCGAGCTGATAATTTGCTATCCCCGGATAAAACGACAGGCGAAACGGATGCGGCAGACGATTCAAACGGAGTTAGTTTTTATTTTTATTCACGGCTTATTGCATTTAGTCGGCTATGATGACGCTACGGACAAGGGGCACAAAGAAATGATGGCGCTGGGCAAAAAATTAAGTAACCAAGTATTAATAACTCATTAACTAAATTTTCATGCGCGATGATTTAATTGTCGGCTTAGACATTGGCTCAACCTGCGTGCGTCTAGTAGCCGGCCAGCACAAAGACGATGAATTGCAAATAATCGGCGCGATTGAATCTCCGGCTGAAGGAGTAAGCCGCGGCGTGGTCACGAGCATTGAAGACGCCACTACTTCAATTTCCCGCTGTTTAGAAAAAGCCGAGCGTTTAATCGGCATTCCCATCATTAGCGCTTGGGTGGGCATTTCCGTCTCGCACATTAAATCCGAAAAGAGCCGGGGGGTAGTGGCGGTGGCGCGCAGCGAGGGGGAAGTGACCGAAGACGACGTGGAGCGCACGATTGAAGCGGCGCGAGCGTTGTCGGTGCCGCCTAATTATGAAATTTTGCACGTTATTCCGACTAAGTACAGCGTTGACAATCAAACCGACATCAAAGACCCGGTCGGAATGATCGGCGTCAGATTAGAGGCGGAAACGTTGATCATCCAAGGGTTAATCGCGCAAATTAAAAATTTTACCAAAGCCATTTACCGGACGGAATTAAACATTGACGATTTGGTGCTGTCCAGTTTGGCCGCAGCCGAGGCGGTATTTACCGCCAAGCAAAAAGAATTAGGCGCGGTATTGATTAATATCGGCTCCAGCACCACGAGCATCGCCGTTTTTGAGGAGGGCGAATTATTGCATACGGCGGTGCTGCCGATCGGCTCCGAACACATTACCGCCGACATCGCCATTGGATTGCGTTGCCCGATTAACTTAGCCGAGCGGATCAAAATTGAACACGGCACGGTTTTGACCAAAGAGTTAAGCAAAAAAGACGAAATAGACATCTCGGATTTGGTAAAAGAAGAAGAGTTGGGGGATGAGCGGGAAGTAATTTCCAAAAAATATGTAGCGGAAATTATTGAAGCCAGGGCAGAAGAGATTATGGAAAAAGTTGACGAGGAGTTAAAAAAAATTGAGCGGAGCGGAATGTTGCCGGCAGGGGCGTTCTTAATCGGCGGCGGAGCCAAGCTGCCCGGCATCGTCGAAGTAGCGAAAAGAAAGTTGCGCCTTCCGGCCAGTTTAGGGACTAACCGCAGCATGGCCAGCACCATTGATAAAGTTAACGACCCGGTTTTTTTGACCGCCTTAGGTTTAGTCATCTGGGGAGACCAGGTTGCCGGCAGCCAGCGGCGTTCTTGGGGGAAACTGCCGGCGACTAAATTATTGAGCGGAGCAATCGGAAAAATAGGGGGGTGGTTCAAAAAATTAAAGCCATAACTTTAAGGGCTTGCTCCGTAGAATAGCGGAGCATTCCACGGGGCTTGCGTAAAAAAATATTTTATCCTAAGATACAGGTAGTCTATCTACAATTCATCAATAATTTTATGGCTCAAATTAAACCAGAAATAGAGACTTTTGCCAAAATTAAGGTCGTAGGCACCGGCGGCGGAGGGGGAGCGGCCGTTAATCGCATGATTGAGGCCGGCATTAGGGATGTTGAATTTATTGCCGTTAATACCGACATGCAAGCTCTGCAGCATAATAAGGCGCCGCATAAAATTCATATCGGCCGAGCGGTCACTAAAGGATTGGGCGCGGGCATGGATCCGGAGTTGGGTAAACTAGCCGCGGAAGAATCCCAAAACGAATTACGCGATGCCCTGAAAGGCGCGGATATGGTTTTTGTCACCTGTGGCTTAGGCGGCGGCACCGGCAGCGGCTCTTCGCCGGTAATCGCCGAGCTTGCCCGTGACACCGGCGCTTTAACGATTGCCATCGTCACCAAGCCTTTTTCTTTTGAAGGGGCGCAGCGCCGCAACATTGCCGAACGCTCTTTAGCCGAATTAACGGATAAAGTGGACGCCGTCATTACCATTCCTAACGATAAATTACTGCAGGTAATTGATAAAAAAACCTCGCTCTTGGACGCTTTTCGGATTGCGGATGAAATTTTACGCCAAGGGGTGCAAGGCATCTCCGAAATTATTACCGTCCCGGGGTTAATTAACGTAGACTTTGCCGACGTCCGCAGCATTATGAACAATGCCGGCTCTGCCCTGATGGGCATCGGCCAGGCGAGCGGAGAAAATAAGGCGATTGAGGCGGCTAAGATGGCCATCAACAGCCCCTTGCTGGAAATGTCCGTTGAGGGAGCGCGGGGAGTGTTGTTTACCATCGTCGGCGGCAAAGATCTTTCTATGTATGAAGTGAACGAAGCCGCTAAAGTCATTACTTCTTCTACGGACGAAGACGCGCGCATTATTTTTGGGGCGGTGATTGACGACCGGCTGAAAGACGAGATAAAAATAACCGTCATCGCCACTGGTTTTGAGCCGGCTCCCCATAAGTCATCCTCGGCTATTGACATCTCTAAAGACAGCAGCCCCTATGCGCCCAGCAGTTTTCTTAAAAGCAAAGCCGAAGAAAAAAACGAGGAGCGCATGAGTCAAGGGAGCAAAAAGAGCAGAGTGTCTCCGCTGAAAGCGGCGCAGGCCGAACCGGCTAAAAATAAAGAAAGGAGCGAAGAGGAAGAAGACGACGAATTAGGCATCCCGGCTTTTATCCGCAAGAAGATGATGTAGCGTTATCGCTTCGCGAGCCGCACCACAAATGCGGCACATCCGAATTAAATAATCAAAGTTGCGGCTGTTTAGCCGCAATTTTTTATTTTTTCCACATATCCACAAGCCCCGGTTGACGCCGGGATTTTTATTTTTCTGTGCATAAATTGACTTTTGCTATGATTAGCGTAATAACAATATATTGACTATCAATAAGTATATGATATACTATATATAGTATTAGTTAGTTTGCCGGTTATAAAGTTATAAAATTTAAAAGTAGTCAAAAAAAAGAGTATTTTACGCCTTAAGATTAAATTTTATGATTTTCTAACTCGTAACTTTATAATTTACTATGCGTTGTCCGGCTTGCAATGTCAGCGACACCAAAGTGCTTGACTCCCGCGTGGCGAGCGACGGGTTTTCCATTCGCCGCCGCCGGGAATGCTTAAAATGCGGCTTTCGCTTTTCTACCTACGAAGAGGTGGAAATACTTGATTTAACCATCGTCAAACGCGACGGCCGCAAAGAGTCTTACAGCCGGGAAAAATTAACCAACGGCTTAAAAAAGTCGCTGGAGAAACGCCCCATCACGGAAGAAAATTTTAAAAAATTAGTCAGCCGGATTGAGCGGGATTTGCAGCTGTTGCGCAAAAGTGAAATTACCAGCCAGCAAATAGGGCAAATCGTAATGAAGGAGCTGCGCAAAACGGATCAAGTAGCCTATATTCGTTACGCTTCCGTTTACGAATCATTTAAGGACGCGCAGACGTTTCATCGGGAACTGAATAAGTTGTTAAAAGAAAATAAATCCAAAAGAGCGGTAAAAATAAAGAAAAAATAAAGATAATTTCACTGTCATTCCCGCGTAGGCGGGAATCCCATGTTCAGCCTTTCAGAGTAGAGATTCCCGCTTTCGCGGGGATGACAAGACTTAAAACATTTCTAAATTGTCCCCATGCCGACCAAAAATCAAATTTCTCAAATTTTAAAACGTTCGGGCGAGATCGCCTCTTTTGATAAGACTAAAATTGTCAGCGCGCTGGCCAAAGCCGCCCAAGCGGTGGAAGAATACGATGCCGAGCTCGTGAACAAAATGGCCGACGAAGCGGTCGAACTGCTTAATAAGAAATTTCATGAGCGCTCTATTCCGGCGGTGGAAGAAATCCAAGACGCGGTGGAGGAAGTTTTAATCCGGAGCCGGCAAATAAAAACAGCCAAGGCCTATATTTTATACCGCGACCAGCATGCGCGCTTGCGCGAAATTAACGAACTGGTCAATTCCAGCGAACTGATGGAAAGCTACATTCAGCAGGTTGACTGGCGCGTTAAAGAGAATTCTAACATGAGCTATTCTTTGCAAGGCCTTAATAATCACATCGCCTCTAATATTTCCTCGCGTTACTGGATGAATAAAGTATACAGCACCCCCATCCGAGAAGCTTACAAAAACGGCGACATCCATATCCATGATTTGCAGCTTTTGTCCGCTTATTGCGCCGGCTGGGACCTGAAAGATTTGTTGGTGTACGGCTTTGGCGGAGTGACGGGCAAAGTAGAGTCAAAGCCGCCTAAGCATTTCCGGACGGCGCTCGGGCAAATAGTTAATTTTTTCTATACCTTGCAGGGGGAGGTGGCGGGCGCGGAAGCTTTCGCTAATTTTGACACCTATTTAGCCCCTTTCATCCGCTATGACAATTTAAATTATCAGGAGGTAAAACAGTGCCTGCAGGAGTTTTTATTTAACATGAACGTGCCGACGCGGGTGGGATTTCAAACTCCTTTTACTAACGTCACTTTAGATTTAGTGCCCACCGCCACCGTCGGCCAGGAAGCGGTTATTATTGGCGGCAAGGTGATGCCGGAAAAATATCAAGATTTTCAAACGGAAATCGACATGCTCAACATTGCTTTCGCGGAAGTGATGATGGAAGGCGACGCCAAAGGCAGAGTATTTACTTTTCCCATTCCGACTTATAACATCACGCGCGAATTTAACTGGGAAACGGTCGTGGCGGATAAAATTTTTGCCATGACCGCTAAATACGGCATTCCTTACTTTTCTAACTTTATCAATAGCGACATGAAGCCGGATGACGCGCGCTCGATGTGCTGCCGCCTGCGTTTAGACAACCGCGAGCTGCGCAAGCGGGGCGGGGGATTGTTTGGCGCTAATCCCCTGACCGGCTCGGTGGGAGTAGTAACCATTAACTTGCCGCGCATTGGCTATCTGTCTAAAACAAAAGCGGAATTCTTTAAGCGGCTTGGACATCTGATGCTTTTGGCTAAAGACAGTTTGGAAACTAAGCGGCGGGTGTTAGAAAGTTTAACGGACGGCGGCCTTTATCCGTATGCTCGCTATTATTTGCGGAGCATTAAAGAGCGTTTTGGCAATTATTGGCAGAATCATTTTTCCACCATCGGCGTTATCGGCATGAATGAAGCTCTGCTTAATTTTAGTGACATTAAAGACAGCATCGTCTCGCCCGCCGGCCACGCCTTTGCCAAAGAAATATTGATGTTTATGCGGGAGCGGCTGATGGATTATCAGAACGAAACCAACAGCCTTTACAACTTAGAAGCGACGCCGGCGGAAGGGACAACGCGGAGTTTAGCGCGTAAGGATAAAGACAAATATCCCGATATTATCGTCGCCAACGAAGAGGCCCTCCGGCGCGATCCCAATGTCGCCCCTTACTATACGAACTCCACCCACTTGCCGGTTAATTTCACTGACGACATTTTTACCGCCCTTGATTTACAGGACGAACTGCAGACTTGTTACACCGGCGGCACGGTTTTGCACGGCTTTATCGGTGAAGCGATGCCGTCGGCGAAAGCGGTCGGGGCGCTGGTGAAGCGCATCGCGGAAAATTATCACCTGCCTTACTTCACCATCACGCCGACATTCAGCATCTGTCCCAAGCACGGGTATTTGTCCGGCGAGCATTTTTACTGTCCCAAATGCGACGAGGAGATTGGGCAGGTTGAAGGGAAAAAAGACGCGCCCGTGGAAATTATGGCCGTGAGGCAGGAAGCTAAAGTAGAGTAGGTTCTTAGTTGTCATTCCCGCGTAGGCGGGAATCTAAAGAAAAGTAGACACGAGATTCCCGCTTTCGCGGGAATGACAAAATAATAAAGATATTTATTATAAATTATAAACATAACAGGGGGAGATATGAGTCCAATACAAACTAAGCGTCAAGAGTGCGAGGTTTATTCTCGGGTCGTCGGTTATCTGCGTCCGGTAAAGCAGTGGAACGACGCCAAACAGGCGGAATTTTCCGACCGTAAAACATACGACCGGGTTTTAAATTCAAATTAGTTTATTAATTATGGTTATTGGTGGCTTGCAGAAGCTGACGCTTCAGGATTACCCCGACCAGGTTGCCGCCATCATTTTTACGCAAGGGTGTAATTTTCGCTGTCACTTCTGCTACAATCCCCAGCTTGTCGTGCCCAACCGAGATGGCGCGGTAGAAAAAGGCCATTCTTCGCTAGACGAGAATGGTCTTTTTGGATGGTTGCGCTCCCGCCAAGGGAAATTAGACGCCGTCGTGATTAGCGGCGGCGAGCCCACTATTCATCCGGATTTGCCGGAATTTATCGGGCGGATTAAAAGGTTGGGATATTTAGTGAAATTGGATACCAACGGGACTAATCCGGAAATGCTAGCCCGTTTATTGCGCGAGCGTTTGCTTGATTATGTCGCGATGGATTTAAAAGCGCCGTTTGATAAGTACGAGTCGGTCGTGGGCGTAAAACTGGCGTTGAACAAGGTGGCAAAAAGTATTAAGATAATAATGGCGAGCGGTTTAGCGTATGAATTCCGCACCACGCTCGTGCCCGAACTGCATCCCGAGCAAGACATAGCCAAAATGGGCGAGTTAATCGCCGGAGCCGATAAATGGTATTTGCAGAAGTTTAGGTCCAACGTTGATTTAGTTAATCGTGAATTTAAAAATAAAGATTCTTACACTGACAAAGAAATGGAAAAGTTACGGCAAATTGCCGCTCGGTACGCGGCAGTTTGCGGCGTGCGGTAATTATCATTAACACAATTAACCACTTAAATTTATGAGTGACGATAAGCAGACGCTAGAAGATTTAATCAAACAAAATTTAGAATTGACTAAAGAATTACAACAACAGCTACACTCCGTCCGCCGGTATCTTTTTTGGCAAAGGCTGACCAGCATTTTTTATTTAATTATCATCATCGGGCCGATAATCATCGGTTTGATTTATTTGCCGCCCTTACTTAAGAATGCAGTCGCGCCTTATCAAGCGTTGTTGGGAGGCGATAAATCCGGCGGTCTGGACATAAATTCAATTTTAAATGGACTTAACAGATAAATCCAAACACCTTCACCGCCGGGT
>Ga0209542_10003119_pt1 | contig 35893 bp, 32 predicted proteins | sample RifCSPhighO2_01_FD_184028 | JGI IMG/M metagenome (GOLD analysis project Ga0209542, IMG submission 184028) | Soil microbial communities from Rifle, Colorado - Rifle CSP2_plank highO2_0.1 (SPAdes) (version 2) | ecosystem: Environmental > Terrestrial > Deep subsurface > Rock core/Sediment ...
GATTTTTATCCTTTAGCCGTTGCAATAAATCTTTACGTCAGGAGAGATATTTTTGATAAACTCGGCGGTTTTGACGAGAAAGTAAAGTTAGGGGAAGATTGCGAATTGGTACAGAGATACGCCAAAGCCGGGTTAAAATACTTGGTTTTGGAAAAACCCAAGGTGTTTACTTCGGTCAGGCGGTTTCGTAAAGAGGGAAGAATTGGATATGTGATTAAGTCGATTAACTCGATTATCGGTTCAGAAATATACGGCCATCGTAAAAATCCGGCAGCCAAAAAATACGAATTTGGAAAATTTGGAGCACGCAATTAAATTGTCATAGATAACTTGAGCCGAAAAATAATAAAAGCCCCAAAAAAATACCAATTAAATAAACTCTGGGGATAATTCCTATCCATTGTTGATGCCAGGTGACATACTTACGCTTGAATTTAGCCATCCCATAAGCCGGATTTAATACAAACCAGAGATAGTCTTCTAAGACCATAAACAAACAAAAACCACCCAAGATTTGAGTACCGTCCTTAAACCCCAGGGTATATATACTAAAAAAGGAACGTGGAGTAAAAATAATACTAGAGAAAACAGCCAAAGGTGATATCCGGTAAATGGTTTACCATCCAATAATAAATCAGTCAAATTATTTTTTATCCTCCAGGTCGGTAGTTTTTCAGCCCAGCCGTATTTACCCTCAATATTTATTTCCAGTTTGGCAGTAATAAGGGCCAGAATGCTCATAACTAGCAGAAGCCTGATTTCCATGGTAATTATTTGATCAGTAGGGATTTGTAAACTTTAAGTAAATCTTCAAGGATTTCTTTTCTAACGAATTGTTTGCTGATATTTTTTTGAGATTCCTGTTCCATTTTCTTCCTCAATTTCGCGTCATCTAAAAGTATCCGGACTTTTTTAGAAAAATCCTGATGATTTTTAACGGAGATGAATCCGTTTATCCGGTCTTTCACGATCCCTTTAAATGCCGGATCATCAATTATCACCAGCGGTAACGCTGATGAAGCGGCCTCAATAGCCACCATCGGGTGAACTTCGGATTCCGAAGCAAAAACAAAAATATCCGCGTCAGCATAGACGCTGGGCATAGTATCGATTGGCAGGCCGCCGGTTAAATGGATGTTATTTTCCAATCCTAGTTTTTGAATGAGCTGGGTTAAGTTTTTCTTCTCAATTCCTTCACCGACAATAACCAGGTGGATCTTTTGGTTTTTATAGTCAAGGTAAGAAAACATTCTGATCAAAAAATCAAAATTCTTTTCCTTTCCCAGACGCCCAACCGATAAAAGTATTTTAGTGTCACTTTCCAGTTTAAGTTTTTGACGCAGGAAACCTTTAGGCAAATTCTTAAATTTTTCAAAATCAACAAAGTTAGGGATAACTGTGATTGGTTTACTAACTCCGAGCGCAATTAATTTATGTTTCATCTTCTCCGATGGAGCAATGATGGCATCACTTTTATTGGCAAAAGTCTTTAGTAATTTATTTATAAGCGATGGGGTCAATATTTTACCGCCTAAAAAATAATGGCCATACTGATCCCATAGAGTGTGTAACGTCAGGACAAAAGGGATTTTCTTTCGTCTGGCTATAATTAGTCCCAGGAAAGAAAATAAGCCATTGCCGTGAGCGTGAATAATTTCATAATCATTATCTAAAAGCTGTAACCACTCTTTATCGGGCAAGGGCATTCTGGCGGAATCCGGGATAGTAGGCCAGATTTTAGAAGAAGAAAGCCTGAGAATATTTTTATCCAGGTCGTCATAGTTTTTTATTTTGGGGGCGATAATCTCAATATCCGGATATATTTTTTTAAGTTCTATGTAAAAATTATTTACAGAAGTGGCAACTCCATTTAATTGGGGGAGGTATGTATCAGTAAAAAAAGCGATTTTCATATTGAAATTATACCGCAATGTATGTCTTTGCCAAAGCCGGGCACTTTAATTTATAGTTAAGAAATGGGACATTTGCCTTTTGCCGTCACAGCCTACCTTTTAAATGGGATTGCAGTAACGATTGATAAATTTCTTTTAAGCAAGCAGATCCCCGATCCCTTAACCTATGTTTTCTATTTCAGTTTGATCTCTCTGGCTACGCTACTGTTTATCCCATTTGTTGAGGCGCCAAGCCTGAATATTATTTTAATCGCTTCCTTGTCGACTCTGATCTGGACAATTGGCGCCTATTTTATGTTTAAGGCTTTGCAAATCGGTCAAGTCTCTCGGGTGATTCCGGTGATTGGTACTTTGATTCCAATTTTTCTATTAATTAAGGGATTTATAACCGGAACAATTAATTCGGGACAAACCACTGCGATCTTATTCTTAGTTCTGGGTCTTATCTTTATCACTATTTTTGACTGGAAAGGCAAGATTGAAAAAAAGGAAATTGTTTTAGAGGTTGGAGCGGCATTCTTTCTGGCATTGTCATACTTAATTTTAAGGCAGGCGTATTTGTCGGAAGATGGTTTCCTGAGTGTTCTTATTTACTCCAAACCGGTATTGGTTCCGGTGGGATTGGCTTTGGTACTTTTGCCGCAGACCCGGGCCAGGATATTTAATGCAAAGATTTACAACACAAGCAAATCTTTTTTTAGTCTGATTAAATCAAAAACGGCTCTTCTTTTTGGACTTGGACAAATAAGTGCCGGAGTGTCTGAATTACTGATCGTATTCTCCGTTTCTTTGGCTGATCCGGCACTCGTAAATTCATTGCAAGGCACCCAATATGTCTTTCTGTTTTTTCTAAATTGGGGACTATCTAAAAAATACCCGGCAATTTTTTCTGAAGATTTGGTGCCGAAACTGTTAATATCAAAATTTTTGGGAATTATTCTGATCGGAGTGGGGCTCTATCTTCTTGCTGTTAGCTAAATAATTATGAATAAAATAAAAAAATTGCCACTCTCAATACGTATAGTAACTATTTTTTTAGTTGTAATTGTTCTACTTGTAACAGCCTTTTACGGACTCGCTTTTATCTGGGGAAAGACTCATCCACCGGCCGGGAATATTAAATATGGCATAACTTTTTCTCAATTGGAAGCAAAACATTTAAATTTGGACTGGAAAAAAGCCTATCTTGAAATTCTTGATGATTTGCAAGTCAGGGATTTGCGTTTGCCCAGTTACTGGACAGTAATTGAAAAAGCCCCGGGTAAATATGATTTTGAAGAGACAGACTTCTTAGTAAAAGAAGCCGGTAAAAGAGGTGCCCGAATAATTTTAACTGTTGGCGTAAAGCAGCCAAGATGGCCGGAGTGTCATATTCCGCTCTGGGCAAGACAACTTTCAGCGTCGGAGAGACAGCAAAAAGTTTTAGATCTAGTCAGTGTCGTTGTTGACCGTTATAAAAACGAGCCTTCTCTTTACGCCTGGCAGGTCGAAAATGAGCCGTTTTTATATCCGTTTGGCGATAACTGTTATCCCCCTGATGTCAACTTTTTAAAGCGGGAAATTGCCCTGGTTAAATCTTTGGATAGTCGGCCGGTGATTATTTCCGATTCCGGAGAGTTAACTTTTTGGAATAAACAAATGGCGTTATCAGATATTTTTGGCACCACGCTCTACAGAACAGTCTGGAATCCTGTGACAAGGTATTTCAGATATCCGCTGACACCGGGGTTTTATTCTTTAAAATCCGATTTTTTCAGAAGCATTTTTGCTCCTAATAACCAAAAAACCATTATCGTGGAATTGCAATCGGAACCATGGATTCCCTCAAACAATCCGGTGAATACTGCTCTGTCTAAACAGATCGAGATATTTTCAGTTTCAGAAATGAAAGAAACTGTTGAGTTTGCAAATGAAACCGGATTTGATGAGATTTATCTTTGGGGAGCAGAGTGGTGGTATTTCATGAAGGAGCAGGGACAGCCCCAATATTGGGACTACGCCAGAGAGCTATTTAATGGATAAATTATCCCGAGCTTTACTGGTTCTAGTGTTAATCCTATTTAGCCTTTATTTGCCACTAGACAATTCAAGCTATGTCCCTTGGGATTTTAAAACAATCATTGACGACTTTATTCCTTTATGGACTCCATTTGTAGTTATTTATCTATCCTATTTTTTGTTGTTAGCTGTAACTTGTTTTTACTTTATCCACAACAAACTTATTTCGGAGTTAAAGGTAGGTTTATTGGGAATCACGATAAGCACTGTTGCGGCTTATGTAACTTATTTATTTTTTCAAAGTGAGGTTGTAAGACCAATAATTGAGAATAGAAATATATTTGATTTTCTATATTTGAAACTGAATGATTTTGTAAAACCATATAATGCCTTTCCCAGTCTACATGTTGCTATTTCGGCAATTTGCGCTTTGGGGTACTGGAGAGCCAAATCAAGATTATTCCAACCGATGCTGTTTTGGATAATATTGATAATCTTTTCAACTGTTTTAACAAAACAACACTATTTTTTAGATGTAGCAGCGGGAATCGTTTTGGCAATCTTTAGCTTCAATATCTCTTCCTCTTTGCTGGGAAAATACTCCAAGATGAGGTAGAATTCAGGAATGAAAAGATTGATTCTGGTTGACGGCAATGCACTGTTTCACCGGGCTTTCCATGCCACTCCTCCTTTAACCACATCCAAGGGTGAATTAATCAACGCGGTTTTCGGATTTACTAACATGCTTTTAAAGACCTGGGATGACTTGAAACCTGATTATATGGTAATCGCCTGGGACCGGGCTGCTCCGACTTTCCGTCATAAAGAGTATACCCAATATAAAGCTACACGAAAGCCATTAGACGAAGCTTTAGGAAGTCAGTACGACCGGGTTCATGAAGTTATTGGTTCACTAGGAATTCCTGAATTTGCCGTGGATGGATATGAGGCTGATGATTTGATCGGGACATTGGCCAAACAGGCAGGAGAAAAAGGCGGGGTCGAAGTAATTGTATTAACCGGGGATAGAGATATCATGCAGCTCATAAACGGCTATGTCAAAGTGCTGATGCCGAAAAAAACTTTACTTGATGTCGGACTTTATGGAAAAAAGGAATTCGAAGAAAAATACGGATTCGAGCCGGTTCAGATCATTGACTATAAAGCTTTGGCAGGGGACGCATCGGATAACATTCCGGGCGTTGCCGGAATTGGTGACGTGACTGCAACAAAATTAATTAAGCAGTTTGGTTCGGTTGAAAATATTTATGCGCCTTCAAATCTAAAAACTTTACCTGAAAGAACTCAAAAATTATTAGCCGAAGGTGCGGAGTCAGCAGCTCTTTCTAAGAAACTGGCCACTTTGGAACTCAATGCTCCGGTGAAGCTGGATTTTACCGAATGTCAGGTTAAAGATTATCAGCGGGAGGAAGTGGCAAAGATTTTTGAGGAGCTGGAATTTAAAAGTTTACTTGCAAAGATCACCGGTAAGGGAAAAGATCCGCTCGTTGGGGAGAATCAACTTGGGTTAGCTGTTCCGACAACATCAAACAATCAAAGCAAAACTACTATTGATTTAGACCGGACAGTGATTCCGGTGCTGGAAAAAATGACTAAAACCGGAATATTAATTAACTTGAAGTTTTTGGAGAATTTAGGGAAAGAGTTAAAAAAGAGGCTGGAGGAGCTTCAGTCCGAAATTATTGAGACGGTAGGTCACCAGTTTAATTTGAATTCTCCGAAACAACTGGCTGAAGTATTGTTTGATGAATTGAATTTGCCGGTTTATAAAAAAACCAAAACCGGACGCAGTACAGACGAAGAAACGTTGAATGAATTATCTGTAGCCCATCCGATGATTCCTCTACTCCTGGAATACCGCCAACTCTTTAAACTGGTCTCAACCTATATTGATGCTTTGCCAAAATCAGTAGGAGAAGATGGCAGAATTCATTCCACCTTTAATGTTGAGGGGGCTGCCACCGGAAGATTGTCTTCAATTAACCCTAACCTGCAAAATATTCCTGTCGGGCAAACCGGAAAAGTAATAAGAAAAGCATTCGTCGCCCGGCCCGGAAAAATTCTATTGGGAGCTGATTATTCCCAGATCGAACTGCGGATTTTGGCTGATGTTTCGGGAGATGAAAACCTGATAAAAGCATTCCGGGATAATCTGGATATCCACAGCGCAACTGCGGCTAAGATTTTCAATGTCCCGGTTGAAGAGGTTACAAAAGAGCAACGGATGGTAGGTAAGACCATGAATTTTGCCACCCTATATGGTCAGGGTCCGAGGGCGTTATCGAAGCAGCTGAAAGTTGATTATGCTACTGCCAAAAAATATATAGATGATTATTTTCTCCAGTTTCCTAAGGTCAGGGTCTGGATGAATAAGGTATTGGAAGAAGGAAAAAGGTTAGGGTTCGTTGAAACAATTTCCGGCAGGAAGAGGTTTATACCCGAGCTGCAATCTGCCAACGGCTTTTTACGGTCTTTTGGCGAAAGGGCAGCGGTTAACCATCCGATTCAGGGAACAAGTGCGGATATGATCAAGAAGGCCATGGTGGAAATAGATAGGGAATTAGAGAAGAGAGAAGAGAGAAGAGAGAAGAGAGAAGAAAAAAACTCTTCACTCTTTCCTCTTTGCTGTTCACTGATCTTGCAGGTTCATGATGAGTTGCTATTTGAATGCGATCCGGAAAATATTGAAGAAATTGCCAAGATGATTAAAGAAAAGATGGAAAATTCTCTAGTCTTGAATGTCCCGGTTAAGGTTGATTTAAAAACGGGCAAAAATTGGGGCGAAATGAGCCCTCTAGAGATTTAATTATAATTTACTCTCAATATGGATAGGAGAGGATTCATAGAATCTGCAGGAGCAGTAGCAATGTTGCTCGCAACCCGCGAAGTGTTAAATATTGGCAGGCTGATTGTGCCTAGAAATTCCGGTATTGCCAGAAGCCCGGTATTAGATTCTCCTTTCGTCTATAGACCCCAGTCAGAATCAAATATGTTAGTCTGTTTTGGAGATAGTAATATGACAGGGGGTGTAGGCGGAGAAGTGGTCTCCCCTGCTAATTGGGTTTTAGATTTAGTTCAGGCACGGGGGATTGGTGTATGGAATCTTAAAGTTTATGCTGAGGTAGGAGCAACAACTGCCAGAGTGATGGATAAGCAACTTAAGGAGGCGGTAGAGGACAGAGAGCTAATCAATCAGCGCTTTGACGTTTGGCTTAATGTAGGAGGTAATGACATGTTAGCTCTGGTAAATAATGCTCAAAATGCTCAGGAAATAGCTGAAATGATGCGTAATCCTAGACGGAATATTTTAAGAGCGTGCACTTTTATTAGAGATGTAAATAATGAAATTGAGGAATTTGGTAAGGATTTTTCCAGCCTACTTATTAAACTAATGCAACTTTTTCCAAATAGGATCAATAATGTTGTTGCTAATATATTGCCGGATTTTAGTGTGATATCCGCAATAAATACTGGTGTTGTGAATGGTGAAGTATTTGAACTCTCCCTATCAAATCCCTGGATCAGAAGGTTAGTACATAATGTATCCTTGGGGATTAACAATAAAAAAATAGCAACTTTAGAAACATTCTCTAAAGGAACAAGAAGTCCTGCATTCTTGGCCATTAATACTTTTGATTTTCCACCAAATTATTTTCATGGCGATGAACATTTCAATGATCAAGGTAAAGAAGTGTTAGCGCAGAGATTTGTTGATCGAATTAGAGTTAATTAAACAATTATCTTTTTGACTTCCCGCATTTCTTTTTCGAATTTGATAAACCCGGATTTTTCCAGCAGATAAAATATGAATTGGATTGCCGGGCTGATGAATATTCCGGTTATCCAAAGACAAAAGCTGGCTAAGCTGTAAAACAGAAAGGCCAGTATAGCAGGAATTGCAAATAAATAGGGTTTAATCAAAGAATCCAGGGAATTGCTGATTTGGGATTTGATTGTCTCTTTAAAATTCACCCCAGGTATAGACGGAATAATATTAGTTTTACCCCGGTTTGGCTGGGTTGTAGTCTTTGGAGCTTCACCCTGAATAAACTGATCGAGATCGCTGGAGTTAATACCGTATTGTTCTAAGACCTGGGGATTTTGCTTAAGCAAATCTATCTGTTCCCGGGTCAGGTTTGGTAATTGGGCTAAGTACTTTTCACCAAGAACCGGAATGCCTGCCTGGTTTAATGACAAATTTACCGCCCAATCAATAAGAGCGTCCGGAATTTTAAATCCCTGAGTTTTAATAATCGAATTGGCATTCAGGAAAAACCCAAATGCAAGTACTAAGACTATAAAAGTATTTAAAGTTTTAACAGGGCCGGACAGCAGATTTCCGGGTTGGAAATTAACGTAACTTTTTAAACTGACTTGCAAGGTAAAATAAGTAATAGCTAGACTCAGCAACAACCCGATTCCGATTATTAAGGCAAGTTGAGGTTTTAAAAAAATAAAGGGAATAGCGGAAGCGGTTAAAGCTATAGGTGCCGCAAATTTAATATCTTGGGTGAAAGTTAAATAAAGACAGAATGACAGACTTGTAAAAGCTATAATAATTGCCAATATCCCAAATTCATATAAACCGCCATAGCTTGAAAAGAAAATATCCAGATATTGATTTAGAATCGGTTGGTAAAAATAAATAACCGCCGCAACTAACCCTAAAAATATGGGTGCAAAGATAATTTTTTTTATAACCGGCATCAATTAATATTAGCATTGTGGTATCATTTTGCCTATGAAAACATTGGTTACCCATATTAACCCCCATCTGGATGACATTTCTGCTATTTGGATTTTTAAAAAGTTCCATCCTGATTTTAAGGATGCGGAGATTGAATTTATTAATGCTTCGCGCGATGAGGCATTAAAAAATGAGTCTGGGGAGAAAATTTACTTTGGTACCGGGGGAGGAAAGTATGATGAACACAAAGGCGATTTGGAGGATTGCGCGGCATCTTTAGTCTGGAAAGACATTAAAGCAAAAGGATTGGCGCCTCAAAGCGAAATAGAACTTAAAGCGCTTGATGATTTAATTGAATGGAACAGGAAAATTGATTTGGGAAAAGGAAGCGATGCGGATTTCGGCCCTTACGGAGTACAAGCTTTTATCAGAAGCAAAAATTCAACACAAGAAGACTCCTTAAAATCTTTAAAACTGGGGGAGGAGATTCTTGATAGGATATATGAGCTGTTAAAGAAAGATAAGCAGTCGGAAGAGGATTGGGCAAGCAGGATTGAATTTGAGACAAGTTTCGGAAAATCTGTTGCAATAAGTTCAAAAACTGTGGACAGAGCCTTTGTCAGAAATAAGGGATTTAGCCTGGTTTTAATATATGATCCGGAGTTTAGCTCCGCTCAGTTTTTCACGCCCTCTTTCGAAATAGATTTAGAGCCAATATATAAAAAGTTAGTCGAAGTCGAGCCTGATTGCGGCTGGTTTTTGCACCAGTCCCACCACATGGTTATTTGCGGCTCTTCCTCTGCGCCTGAACACAAAACTGGTCTGTCATTTGAACAATTAATCAAAGCTGCCAAAAATTCCTAATCCCGGGGTAAAAAATATTTTTAGTCGTCGCTTTCGCAACTATAGTTGTATTTTACCCGTTAAAGTGACATTAAGTCACTTTAACCCCTTGTTTTTAGTTATGAGTTTTTGTAAGATCTCGAGACTTGATTTCCAATATGAAGAGAACTTTTTTAGTTATAAGTTTGTTTTTAATAGCTTTGGTCTTTATCCCTGCTCATGCCTCTGCTTTTAGTCTTCCTTTTTCGTCATTTAAGCCGTTTCCGGTTTTCGCACCAACCCCAAAACCTTCTATTCCTCCGGTGATACTCCAATTAAAACTTAAAGAGATAAAGATTGACGGCAAATTTAAGAAAAATAAAAATCTGGTTGAACTGGATTTTAAAAATTTGGATCACGTTAAGTCGTTTACGTTTACCTTGATCTATACTCATGACGGGATAACTGAAGCCGTGGTTGATAGTGTTATTCCCGGAGCACTGAAGAAGATTGAGAAAGATGTATTTTTGGGTACCTGTTCGCAGGGAGTCTGCACACCTCATTTCAATCCTAAAAATATCAAGCTCCAGGTTGACGGGTTATATGTAAATAACCAGTCCTTCTCCAAAGCGGTTAATATTAAATAACTGTTTTAATCTAAGCAATTGGTTGAAATTGCAAAGACCCATAAAGTACCCTATTGACTTTTATTTCCAAAAAGCGCATTAGTATGTTGTGGCGACCGTTGATCAAACACCAGGACTAGATAGATCAAGAATTTATAATACGAATCCGGACATTCGTAGGGAGGGTGCTCGTGGTTTAGTGTCGCGTTATTTAAAAGATAATGGCGGAGTATTAGTTCAAACAGCTGCGCTCAATGAAAGTCAGGGGAGTTATGTAGCAGAAACTTTCCCATTCGTAGATTCCGTACAGTTGCCGACCAGAAAAGGGTTGGAGGGTCGGTCAGCAGAGGACGGTAGCAGATTAGATAGAAGCACGCTAGTAGATTCCCCGGACTCAGGAGTAATATTGTTTACTGTAGCTTTACCTTCCTATTCTTCCATGTTGGATAATTTGGATAGAGCATCCACATCCCGTACAGGAGTGCCTATTCCTCCAAAGATGACTACCCCGGAGCTCATCAGGCTTAAGGCAATGCATGGAGAAGGTAATCTTGAATATTTGGCCAGAGTAGCTTTTATTGATCCCGCACAAGCAGAATCTACTGAAACTGTAGCTCTGGCTACACACCCGGAGTCAGACTATGGTAGAAGGATAGTTACAAAAAATCCGATTAGAACTGCTCTTGCTTTAGTATTTGGAACAAAAGTCATATCTCCTAAGGAAATAGATCCTGATAACCCAAGATCAGATCTAAGCATGAATCTCCTTAGGTCGCTTGGAAGAAGGGGCAGTGCTGAACTATGGAGATATGCGGCCAATTTTGAAGGCTTCAGAGTATTGGTAAGAGTTGCAAATGTCGATCCTCAAAAGCGTCCCTGACCTTGTCTTTTCTATTATCTAAAAGTATCATCATTTTGTGAAGATTAAAAAATTTCCCCAATCGCATTTAGTTCTTTCCAAGAACGGCAAAACTTTAATTATTGATCCCGGCTATATTACCTTTGAAAAAGGTTTTAAGGTTGAGGATTTTCAGGATGCGGATGTTTATTTGATAACTCATCAGCATGGGGACCATTTAGGACCGGAAACAATTAAGGAAGTTGTCGGAGAAAAGATTGTTTTAGGAAATTCGGATGTAGTTGCAAAGTTAAAAGAGATCGGTGTTGTAAATACTAAGGAGTTAAAAGATTTAGAAGAAATTGAGATAGAAGGTTTTAAAATTAAAGCAGTAGACTTACCGCATTTCCAGAAAGAGGGAGTAGTTATGCCGCCGAATACCGGGTTTTTAATAGACGGGGTTTTCTTTCATCCCGGAGACGGAGACAAGGCGCCCGAGATAACTTCAGCCAATGCCGCTGTCCCGATTGGCGGGGCAACAATTACTTATGATAGTGCGCTGGAATTTATTAAAGGAATTGGCGCCAGAGTGGTTATTCCGATTCATTATGATGTTTACAAGGGCGACCCGATAGAATTTAAGAAACTGGCATCAAATTTTGGCATTGACGTTAGACCGTTAAACTTCGGTGAAGAAACCGAAATTTGACCTCCTGTTTTGATACAATTATCCAATGCGTGTAGCACTTGTTCATGATTATTTGCGCGAATATGGCGGGGCGGAAAGAGTTCTTGAGGTTTTGCATGAAATATTCCCGGATGCGCCGGTATATACCGCTTATTACAATCCTAAAGGGTTAGGTATAAATGCATCAAGGTTTAAAAGTTGGGATATCAGGCCTTCCTGGTTTCAACATTTTCCTTTTGCCAACAAATTATTGTCTCCATTCCGAATCTTTGGTCCAATGATGTTTGAGAGTTTTAATCTTTCGGAATACGATCTGGTCATTTCTTCCTCTTCGGCAACTCATCTTGCCAAATCTGTTATAACCAGACCTGATGCCCTGCATGTAAGCTATATTCATACCCCCCCGCGGTTTTTATATGGGTATACGACCTCTTTTAATTACAAAAAACATTGGTGGACAAGAATAGGGGGAGAGATAATTAATCATTTTATGAGGGTAATGGATTTTGAAGTTTCCCAACGTCCGGATATCTTAATTGCCAATTCCAAAAATATCGCCCGAAGAATTAAGAAATTTTACAGACGCGAGTCGGTAGTGATTTATCCCCCGGTTGACTTATCAGAGTTCCAAACCGTCAATAATGAACGGGTAAGCTCTAAAAATAAGGGGTATTTCCTTTCGCTGGGGCGGTTGGTACGTGGGAAAGGCACGGAGATAATAGTCGAAGCTTGTGCAAAGTTAGAACTGCCTTTAAAAGTAGCGGGGTCCGGCCCGGAACTAAAGCAGCTTTCAGCTTTCAGCTATCAGCTATCAGCCAAACATATAGAATTCCTCGGTGAAGTTTCGGATGAAGAAAGGATCAAATTATTAAAAAATGCAAAAGCCCTAATTGTAGCTTCAGAGGATGAAGATTTTGGCATTACATCTATTGAGGCCCAGGCCGCCGGAACTCCCGTCATTGCAGTTGCCGCCGGAGGATATCTCGAAACAGTTATTGAAGGAAAGACCGGGACTTTTTTTGATACAGCCTCGGTTGAATCTTTAATGAAAGTCTTGGAAAAATTTGATCCCTCTAAATATAAAGAAGAGGATTTGAAAAAAAATGCAGCCAGGTTTTCGAAGGAGAATTTTAAAAAAGAGATTTTAAGGCTTACGGATCACCCAAAGTCAGTTTGACGTATGGACTAATTAGGATTAATGGGACTAATATGAAATGAATGGGTGTAACAGCTGAGCGGGTTGAAGCTTTTGTTTCGAAATTGCTACATGTCCCAGCAATGGGGGCTACTGTTTCAGCTTGTGAAGCGATAAATAATTACGATAAAAGAGGTCCTGAAAACAGAGAAACTTCGGTTGAGGGAATGTCCGATGCGGATTTTGATATGTTTGTGGGAACAGTTTTTGGAAAAAGTCCATTAAAAGACTCACTAGATAGGGAAATACAAATGCCGACAAAACCGGCTATTGGAAGGCCTCCAACAGATCATGTTTTAAATTACTATCTTTTTACATCGCCGCAATTATTTTAATTGTTTTCATACCAGCCATAATTTAGAATCCATCCATGCCGGAATTACCTGAAGTAGAAATTATTAAACTCTTCCTTGCCCAAAACGTCATTGGTCTTAAAGTAAAATCTATCGAAATTTTAAACAAAAATTCTTTTAATGGCGATCCAAAGGTTTTAATTAATAATGAAGTAAAATCTGTTGAGAGAAGGGCTAAAGTGTTGAGGGTTGGTTTTGGAGAGATTGAATTATTGGTACATCTGAAAATGTCAGGACAATTGATATTAGTAAGGAGTGAAGAGCAAAGAGAGAAGAGGCAGAAAAAGTTTATAGGGGGACACCCAACGAATGACATGGATTCCGAAATGCCGAACAAGTCAACCAGAGTAATCTTTACATTGACAAACCCTCTTCACTCTTCACTAATTACTACTCACTTATACTTCAATGACCAGAGGAAGTTTGGATGGATAAAAGTTAGGGACAAGGGACAAGTGTTAAGGGATAAGTTATTTCAAAGTTTCGGGCCGGAACCGCTGGAAAAAGATTTTAAAGTCGGCATTCTTAAAGAGAATTTACTGAAACATAAGAATTCGTCGGTTAAGGTTGTCTTGCTTGATCAAACTGTTGTGGCCGGAGTGGGGAATATTTATGCTTGTGAAGCCTGTTTTCTGGCAGGTATAAATCCTTCAAAAAAGATTGGTGAATTAAAGATCGAAGATTTTAAAAAATTGTACAAGTCAATAATTGAGTCATTAAAAAATGGAATTAAGTATGGCGGTTCCTCAAAAACTCATTTTACTAATCCTGAAGGCAAAAAAGGAACATTTTTGGATTACGCGTATGTTTACGGACGCGAAAAATTACCCTGCAAAAATTGCAAAACTCCAATAAAAAAAATTAAACTTGGAGGAAGAGGAACATTTTTTTGTCCTCAATGTCAAGTTGATTAAACAACCCAACGGGCGTAAAATTGCTTTCATTGCTTTATGGAAATTAATTCTTCAAGCTCAATTCTCAAAAATCGCGGTTTTTTAAATCTTTGGATAAATCAGATTTTAGTACAGCTTTCTTACAACGCACTAAATTTCGGTTTACTGGTTTGGGTTTACCGTTTAACCGGATCCTCGGCGGCTGTTTCTTTGATGTTATTTTCGGTTTATTTGCCCTCTGTTATTTTCGGTTTATTTGCCGGGGTGGTGGTTGATATAACCGACCGGAAGAAAATTATTGCTATTATTAATTTCCTGCTGGCGGTTTGCTTTTTGAGTTTAATTCCGTTCAAAGACAATTTTGTGGCAATCCTGACCATAGTTTTTGCCGTTAATTCTCTGGTCCAGTTTTATGTCCCGGCCGAGTCTTCGGCAATTCCTTTAATTTGTTCCAGGAAGCAGCTGCTGGCAGCTAATTCTTTATTCTCAATTACATTATTCGGCTCGTTTTTGGGAGGGTTTGGGATAGCCGGTCCGATAATAAATTTCTTCGGCATAAATTTTGTCTTTTTATTTGGGGCGTTCCTTTTATTTGCAGCCTTTTTGCTTTCGTTTTTATTCCCGCCGATTAATAATTCCCTTGACCCGCTGGGTAAAAAATTATCCGAGGCAATCAGCAATAGAAATACTGCCCTAATGCTAGGTGTGGCTTTTAAGGAAATGAGAAATACTTTTGATTTGATTAAAGGCAGGGTAGCAGTTCTGGCTTCGCTTTTTATACTGGCCTCGATCCAGGTAGTAATTGCGGTATTGGGAGCTCTGGTCCCGTCTTTTTTTGAAAAGGCTATCAAGGTTAATTCAGCTGATGCGTCTTTTATCATGGTTGTTCCTCTGGGAGTAGGGATGGTTTTAGGTGGGATAATATTAAGCAGGTTTGGCAACCTGATCCCTAAAAGAACGCTGGTGGCCGGTGGTATTACAATTGCCGGTCTTTTATTTTTTACCTTGGGTACCGCCCATTTCTTACCACCGTTTCTGCTAAGACACAGCCCTGAGCCGTTTATTAATAAGCCGGTCCTGACTGCTGCATTAATGCTGGGTTCTTTTTTACTAGGGTTGGCAATGGTTGGAGTTGTAGTGCCTTCCCAAACCGCGTTACAGGAATATAGTCCGGAAAGGGACAGGGGAAAGGTTTATGCAGCCCTGGCAGTATTGATGTCTTTTTTAACTCTCTTGCCTGTCCTGGCGGTTGGCGTTATGGCCGATCTTTTCGGGGCAAGTCCGATATTTTTGGTGATGGGTGGAGTGATTGCATTGATAGGCCTATTGGCATTTAAGCCGGAGTTTTATTTCTCTAAGAAACAATTACCGTATAAAGTCCGTCAATTCTTAGGGCTGGGCCACTGGGAAAGATAGCATGCAGCATAGGGTATATAGTATAGAGCTGCTGTCTTTATTTTCCGGTATACAGCATACCGTATACTGTATACTCTAAAATGTTTCTAAAATCACTTTCTTTGCAAAACTTCCGTAACCTGGCTGATTTTACAATCAACTTTGATAAAAACATTACCGTTTTGATCGGTGATAACGCTCAGGGCAAAACGAATTTTTTAGAAAGTATATTTTTTTTGGCAACTGCCAAACCGATTAAAACCGAGACTGATGAGGAAGTAATCAATTTTCGCGAACAGACAGTAAATGTCGAGGGAGAGACCGCAAGAAGAAACGATGGTCAGACGAAAATCTCGACAATTATTCAAAAAGCTGAGGGTAGTTTAAGAAAACGGTTTTTAGTTAATGGAATTCCTCGCCGGCTTCTGGATTACTCCGGAAATTTAGTGGTGGTATATTTTAGGCCCGAGGATATCGATTTAGTAACCGGCCCGCCCGGTTTAAGAAGAGAGTATATTGATTTAACAATCAGTCAAATTGATAGAGACTACAGAAAAGTTTTAAGTTCGTACAAGAATTTAATTATCCGTAAAAACAAATTGCTGAAACAGATTAGAGAAGGATTGGCAAAGCCGGATGAGCTGGAATATTGGAATAGAGAGCAGCTCAAGCTGGGCGCTTTAATTCAAGAAAAACGGCATAATTTTTTTGAAACAATCAATTCGTTTGAAAAAAAATTTGGAGAATTTGAATATCAATATTTACCTAATGAAATTTCACAAGAAAAATTGGATGAAGTGAGTTATAGGGAGGTACAAGCGGCGGTGTCCCTGATAGGTCCCCACCGTGATGATTTTCTCTTTTTGCTTAAACAAAAAGATCTGGCAAAATACGGCTCCAGGGGAGAGCAAAGAACCGCCGTTTTGGATTTAAAGATTACCGAACTGTCTTTTTTTGAAAATATATTGGGAGAAAGACCGGTACTTTTGCTTGATGATATTTTTTCCGAGCTTGATAAGTCCCACAGGCAGCATGTTTTAGATCTGGCAAAATTGCAGCAGACAATTATTGCAACAGTTGAATACGATGTTCATTTAAAAAAAGCCTTAACCGGCGAAAAGATTTTGCTTGTAGAGAATGGGGTAATTACTTCCTAGGATGGATCTTAGCGGCAAGCGTCGAGAGCTGGTAAGTAACCAGGACTATTAAGGAGGTTATCAAGAAGGCATAAACAAATTTGGAAATAAGTCCGGAACCGGGGATGTTAGGCTCTATAAACTCTTTAACAAAAGACTGGATAGCATCATTCCAGGCTAAGGCTGCAACCACTCCGAAACCTGATGTTAAAAGGGCCAGCATTTGGGAGATTAATTCCCGTCGCAGACTTCTTTCAGACGCCGTTTCTTCTTTTTTCTTAGCCATGGTGTTCATTATCTCATAGCAAAAAAAAGGGTTCAAGTTTTTGCTAATTGACACACAGGAGCAAAGCTTATAAACTTACTTTTTAAAGAAAAGCAAACTTGTTTATTACAATTTTGGTCAGGATTTTATGCAGATAAGGTTCATGGTCTCAACTTAATATTCAGTTAATCCACCCCAGGGTGGATTTTTTTTACTTTTTGAGTTTATTCAAAAAGTGGTCAAAATATGGCGAGATTAATCTTAGAAGACGGAACAATTTTTGAAGGAGAATCTTTCGGGGCTGATAAAGCCTCGTCGGGTGAGGTGGTTTTTAATACAGGCATGGCCGGTTATCCTGAATCTTTAACAGATCCTTCTTACTATGGTCAGATACTGGTTCTAACTTATCCCATTATTGGCAATTATGGGGTTCCCCCGCGGGAGTTTTTTGAATCGGGTAAAATCCGGGTCAAAGGATTGATAGTTCAAAATTACAGCAGCCGGCCTTCACATTTTGAAAGTTTAAAGACCTTAGGCGCCTGGCTAAAAGAGGAAGGGGTTCCGGCCATCTGCGGGATTGATACCAGAGCCCTGACACTAAAATTAAGAGATCACGGAGTAATGTTGGGGAAAATTGAATCAAGAATCAAGAATCCCGCCGGAGGCGAGGCTCGCCAAAGGCGGCAAGAATCAAGAGAAACACAAAGCCAATACGATCCGAATATGCAGAATGTTTTGCCGGAAGTTTCGCGAAAGACTGTTGAAGCGTACGGTGAAGGAAAGAAAACGATTGTTTTAATTGACTGCGGAGACAAAGAAAATATAATCAGGTCTTTTGTTAAGAGGAATACTAAGGTTTATGTAGTGCCATGGGATTTTGATCCGGCTAAAGAGGGATTGAAATTTGACGGGGTGATGGTTTCCAACGGACCGGGAGATCCCAAACTTGCCAAAGCGACTATTGAAACGATTAAGAATTTACTTAAAGAAAATGTACCGACATTTGGGATTTGTTTAGGCTCTCAGCTTCTGGCATTGGCAACCGGTGCCGATACTTATAAATTAAAATTCGGCCACCGGGGTCAAAATCAACCCTGTCTTGACGTAATAAATAACCGCGCCATTATCACTTCTCAAAATCACGGATTTGCAGTAGATACTAAAACGCTTCAGCCGGGATGGGTGGAATGGTTCAAAAATTTAAATGACGGAAGCAATGAAGGCATAAGACACAAGAGTAAGCCCTTTATGTCTATTCAGTTTCATCCGGAGGCTTCTCCCGGGCCGGTTGATGCAGATTATTTATTTGATGAATTTTTAACATATTTATGAAAAAAGTACTTTTGTTGGGATCGGGAGCTTTAAAAATCGGGCAAGCGGGAGAGTTTGATTACTCCGGTTCACAAGCCCTAAAGGCTTTAAAAGAAGAGGGGATAAAAACAGTTTTGGTCAATCCGAATATCGCCACGATTCAGACTTCGAAAGAACTGGCTGATAAAATTTATTTCCTTCCGGTGAATCCGTATTTTATAACCGAGGTGATAAAAAAGGAGAAACCGCAGGGAATAATGCTTTCTTTTGGCGGACAGACGGCTTTAAATTGCGGCTTGGAGCTTGATAAAACCGGGGTGTTAAAAAAACACAATGTAAAAGTTTTAGGAACTCCTGTTAAAAGTATTGAGATTACCGAAGACAGGGAATTATTTGCTCGTCAACTTGACTTAATTGACGTTAAGACTCCTAAGGGAAGGTTTGCAAAAAATATGGATCAAGCCGTCCGCATAGTAGAGAGTTTGGGTTTTCCGGTTATGATCCGCTCCGGTTTTTCGCTGGGAGGTTTGGGTTCAATGGTGGTAGAGGATTTGCCGGAATTCAAGAGGGCGGTTGAGGTTGCGTTAAAGAATGCCCCGCAAATTGCAATTGAAGAATATTTAAAGCACTGGAAGGAGATCGAATATGAGGTGGTGAGAGATAAAAACGGTTTTAAAATCACAGTATGTAATATGGAAAATTTTGATCCTTTGGGGATTCACACGGGAGAAAGTATCGTCGTCGCGCCAAGCCAAACTTTAAATAATTACCAGTATCATTTCTTAAGAAAAATATCTTTAAGAGTAATCGAGCATTTAAAAATAGTGGGAGAATGTAATATTCAGTTTGCGCTGAATCCCGAAAGTAATGATTACAGAGTGATTGAGGTCAATGCCCGCTTGTCCAGGTCTTCTGCTTTAGCCTCAAAAGCTACCGGTTATCCTTTAGCCTACGTTGCGGCAAAATTAGCATTGGGAAGGAATTTGACGGATTTGAGAAATGCTGTCACCAAAAAAACTTCCGCCTTTTTTGAGCCGGCTCTAGATTACATAGTTTTAAAGATGCCCAGATGGGATTTGCAGAAGTTTGAAGGGAGTTTGGATAAAATCGGATCGGAAATGAAGTCTGTCGGGGAGGTAATGAGTATCGGAAGATCTTTCCCGGAGGTTTTGCAAAAAGCGGTCAGAATGCTTGAAACCGGTCAGGATGGATTGCTCAGAGGAATGAAGATTGAAAGGGGACAGCTTTTAGATGAAGTATTAACTCCAAATACCAGCAGGCTTTTTGCGATTGCCCAAAGCATGAAGGAAGGGAAAACAGTTGATGAAATATATGACAGTACAGGAATTGATAAGTGGTTTCTATACCAAGTTGAAGAGATTGTGAATTTTGAAAATTTGCTCAAAGAAGGAAGATTGGAAAAAACAAAAGATATTTTTTTAACTGCTAAAAAGCTGGGTGTATCGGATAAGGTGTTGGCCGAAGGCTTCAAAATAGACGAAAAAGAGGTGAGAAAACTTAGAGCGAAATGGGGAGTCAGGCCGGTTGTAAAACAAATTGATACTTTGGCAGGGGAATTCCCTGCACAAACTAATTATTTATATCTGACATACCATGGACAAGAGTCGGAAGCGACGAGCGATGAAGCGACGAAAGAAAAAGCCATTGTTTTGGGATCTGGTCCATATAGGATTGGATCATCAGTCGAGTTTGACTGGGGGTCTGTAACTGCAGCTAATACTTTAAGGGAAAAAGGATATGAAACAATAATAATTAACTGTAATCCTGAAACTGTTTCTACGGATTTTGATAATGCCGATAAATTATATTTTGAGGAGCTTTCCTTTGAAAGGGTCGCGGATATCTACGAGATAGAAAAAAATGCAAAGTTGGTGCTGGCCTTTGGCGGCCAAGTGCCGAACAATCTTGCACTAAAAGCACATAAATTCGGAATGAAGATTTTTGGTACAAGTCCGGAGGATATCGACCGGGCAGAAAATAGAAAAAAATTCTCCTCGCTTTTGGATGAAATCGGCGTAAGACAGCCCAAGTGGGAAAGCTTAACAAATATCGGGGATGCTATTAAATTTGCAAAAAAAGTCGGATTTCCGGTTTTGGTCAGACCCTCGTATGTTCTATCGGGGGCGGCGATGAATGTTGCGGATTCGGTAGAGCAACTAAGAAGATTTCTGCAAAATGCTGCCGAGATTTCGGGAGATTATCCGGTTGTTATTTCAAAGTTTGTAGTAAACGCCAAGGAGATTGAAATTGACGGGGTGGCTCAAAAGGGCAAAATGATTTTATATGCTATCTCAGAGCATATAGAAAACGCCGGAGTCCATTCAGGAGATGCGACTCTTGTTTTGCCTCCGCAAAAGCTCTATTTGGAAACAATCAGACAGATCAAAAATGCTACAAAAAGAATTCTCTCGAAACTGGAAATTACAGGACCATTTAATATCCAGTTTATGGCCAAGGATAACAACGTTCTGGTCATTGAATTGAATCTGAGATCTTCAAGGTCTTTCCCTTTTGTTTCGAAAGTGACAAATATAGATTTTGCCGAGAAAGCAATGCTTTCGATGATGGGGGAAGATATATCGGGGGATTATGAGACATTGGAGTTGGATTATGTCGGAGTCAAAGCTCCCCAGTTTTCATTTAACAGGATTAAGGGCGCCGACCCAAAACTCCGGGTTGAAATGTCATCAACAGGCGAGGTTGGAGTGTTTGGTGAAGATTTGGAAGAAGCATATTTAAAGGCAATGCTGGCAACCGGTTGGAATTGGCCGAAGAAAAATGTGTTCGTTTCTATCGGGGGGGATGAGCAAAAAATTGAATTTTTGGATGCCGCCCGGAAATTGGGAAAAATTGGATTAAACATATATGCAACCGAGAAAACTTCCGATTTTTTGAGCAGTCATGGAATAAAAAATACCAGAGTTTATAAAATTTCCGAGAAAAAAGACCCTTCGGTTCTGGATCTTATTAGAAAAGGAAAGCTGGAGATGGCGATAAACATTTCCGACACAAAAGTGGATTATAAAGGCTCAAAGGACGGTTTTTTAATCAGAAGAAATTGCGTCGACTATTCAATTCCGCTGATCACTAATTTGCAATCCGCTATCATTTTAGCCTCTGCCATAAGCTCTAAAAAAATGGAGGATTTAAAAATAAAATCCTGGGACGAATATAATTGATAAATCATAGACTTCCTGCGGTAAATTTGCGATAATTATGCGGTAATTCTTCGATATGTTTGTTCCGAAATACACGATTACAAATTCAATTTTGAGAAATGTCGGTGTTATTGATGCCTCCCGGGAAGTAATCGTCAATGCGCCGCTGATTCCTGCCTGGGAAGCAAAATTCCGCAAAGAAGCTATCGAGAGGACGGTGCATCACGGCACCCACTTGGAGGGCAACCCTTTAACTAATGAAGAAGTTAAAGACGTTCTCGACGGAAAGGAAATTTTAGCCCGCGACAGGGATGTTCAGGAAGTTATCAATTACCGCAATGTTTTAAAGTTTATTGACGGAATAGCCCAGCAGATGAAACAGGCTAAAAATTACTTCCTGACACTGGACGGACTTTTGGAAATCCACCGGATTACAACAGATAGGATTCTGCCTCCGGATGTCTGCGGGAAGTTTAGATCAACTCAAGTGGTGATAAGAAACGCCCAAACAGGACAGATTTCTTACATGCCGCCTCCGGCTGCCGAGGTGCCGTTTTTAATCGAGGACTTAATCAACTGGATTAATGATGCCCAGGTAAAAGAACTTCACCCGGTTATTAAAGCCGGGATTATTCATTATGAAATCTCAAGGATTCACCCTTTTCTTGACGGTAACGGCCGGACCGGTCGGGCGACTGCCACTTTGATTATGTTTCTGGACGGGTACGATATCCGCAAATTTTTTTCCCTTGAGGAGTATTTTGATGAAAACCCGATGGAGTACTACCTGACTTTGCAGTCGGTATCCAACCAGCTGGTTTTAGATACTCACGAGCGGGATTTGACTGTTTGGCTCGAGTATTTTGTTCATGGGGTGGCTATTGAGCTTAACCGTGTCAAAGAAAAAGTTAAGCGGGTTTCAACCGATGCCCGGATTAAAAATAAGTTGGGCGCTCAGGTAGAGCTAAATGAGAGGCAGATGATGATTATGGAATTTCTTCACCGGCATGGGGCAATGCAAAATAAAGATTTCCGCAAAATTTTTCCGGATTTTTCAGATGATACGGTTTTGAGGGAGATGAAATTTTTAAAGAAAAAAGGCCTTATTAAAAAAGTCGGGGGAACTAAGAAAGCAAGATATGTACTCGGATAGGCGACTGAAGGGACTAAGGTAACTAAAGTAAGACAGATTACAAAAGAAAATCCGATTCTGACATCAGTTTCCTTAGTAACCTTAGTTGCCTCAGCAGCTTAAAATAAAATGCTTTATTTACTAATAATCTTTCTGGAAATTATTATTCTTTTTTTGCTTTCCAAAGTTTTGCCCAGTTTTCTGACCCAAATTTTTTATTTTTTTGTCAGAAGCCGGAGGGTCGCAATTTGGCTGCTATCAATTATTTTTTTACCCGGGACTTTAATTCATGAAATGGCCCATCTCCTGGTTGCCGGGGTATCTCTGGTTCCGGTTGGGGATATTTCTTTAATGCCTGAGATTCATGAGGAAGGTGTAAAATTGGGGCATGTTGAAATCCAAAAAACCGATCCCATCAGGCGGGCTCTGATTGGTTTTGCGCCGGTCTTTGTCGGTTTAGGGATGCTGACCGGGATAATCTTCTTTGCTAATTCGCAGTTTTTTGATAGAGGGATTTATCCAATCTGGTTAATTATGACGCTTCTTTATCTGGAGGTTGTCATCGGCAACACCATGTTCTCCAGCCGGAAGGATTTGGAAGGAACTTTAGGTGTGGTTGTGGTCTTCACTGCTGTACTTGGAGCTATATATCTATTAGGTTTTGAAAGTTTCTTCAGCTTCCTAAAAGCCAATTTAATTGATAATCAGTTGGGGTTTTACCGGAACTTTGCCTTTTTTCTGGCGATACCTGTTATTGGGGATATCTTAGTTTACATTCTTGCTAAATTTCTGGTTAAGAAAATGTATTAAGATTTTCAATTACAGCCTATTTTTGCTAAAATCACCCATGTACCTGGCAGGGTAGCTCAGCTGGTTAGAGCACGGCACTCATAACGCCGAGGTCGTGGGTTCGATCCCCACCCCTGCTACACGTTGGATCCAGACTTTCGCTTTCGTCATGAATTAAAATTTATGACTGCAGCTTCGTCTGATCCTCCTCTTCAAAATTCCGTAGGAATTTTGGTTAAGACATAAATCTATGAATTTTGAACCTAAAGCTCCTATTGATTTTGCATCTGTCTCGGAATTACTCAAGCGAAACACTTCAAAATATCCTGAGAAAGCAGCCGTAGTAACAGTTAATCCTCACACTCTTGAATCGGTCGCAATTAACCACCGGGAATTAAAGGATTTGGTCTTTAAAACAGCTAACTGGCTCTTAAATTTAGGGGTTGCCAAAAATGACAGGTTTGCAATTTTAATGCACAATACTGCCGAGATTTTAATCTTTGAATTGGCCGGAAGTTTAATCGGAGCCACGACCGTCCCGCTTGATTCAAAAAGGGATACTTTAGAAAGAACACTATTTAAAATAGAACAAACAGGAGCAAAAGTTTTATTTGAAACAGTCGGGGATGAAAGCCGTGAGGACTTGGGCAAGATAAAATCAGCCAGACCGGAATTAAAAATATTCAGCTGGAAGTCGCTTGAAGAGTTTGAAGATCTGCTTCCGGCGGACGGAAAAACCGAATTCAACGATACTCTTAATACCCACTATGTTATTTTATACACCTCTGGTACGACCAATATGCCAAAAGGCGTGCCCTTAAAAATTTCCTCATGTTTGCTGAACGCTAAGGGAATTGCCGTCTGGCAGGAATTCACAGACCAGGATATTTTTAATTTGGTCTTACCCCTTCATCATATTAATTCCACTATTTTCTCACTGGCTATTTTGATTTCCGGAGGAACAATTATTATGAACACAACTTACTCAACCTCGGGTTTCTGGAAAGTAATAGATAAATTTAGATGTACCAACTCCAGTATCGTGCCGACTATTCTACACGATCTTTTGCTCAGAAACGATGAGTTTTTTCAGGCAAATCTGGACATAACTTCAATGAAAAGAATCTGTATCGGTTCGGCGCCGGTATTGCCGCAACAGACTCTCAAATTTGTCGAAACTTTTGGTGTCCGGGTTGTCCAGGGTTACGGTCAGACAGAAACTGCTCTAAGGGTAACCGGGATGCCGGTTAATCTTGACGAAAGCTCATATAAAGAAATGGTTAAATTGAATTCAATCGGACTTGAGCTGGCTAATTGTGCTGTAGCAATTTTGGATCAAGAGAACAATCTGATGAAAGAGGGAGAGGAAGGGGAAATTTGCATATCCGGTCCGGTTTTGGGGGACGGCTACTTAAATGATCTGGAGGCGACCGGATTTTCTTTTAAAGATAACTGGTTTCATTCCGGGGATTTAGGCTTTTTTAAGGAAATGGAGGTAACCGCCGGGGATGGCACTAAAATAAAGGATAATTTTTTCTTTATTGTCGGGCGGATTAAGGAAATAATAATAAAAGGGGGAGTTAATATATCCCCTTCGGCAGTTGAAGATGCTTTGCATAAAAACTTTCCTGAGATTGATGAAGTCAGCGTGGTCGGTATACCGGACGCGCGAATGGGGGAGGAGATTGCTGCGGTAATAGTTCCTAAGGCGGGGACCGAAGAAGCACTTATCAGGCAAAAATTTGAAAATCATGACCCAAAGCTGTTTAGTTTGACTCCATACGAGATTCCCAGACAGATTTTCTTTATGGAAAGTTTGCCGAAAACCTCAACCGGTAAAATTCAGCGGGTGCAAGTAAAAAAAATTATTGCCCAAAGACTGGAGGATGAAAAAACTCCCGATCTATTTGTCAGGGAAATCAAACCTTCTGAAAGCAAATATTTAGAAAAAGCGGTTGAAATAAATAATGACAGGTTTAACGGATTGCCCGCCAGCCTTGACGAATTCAGAAGCCGGACTGAGAACGGTAAATTATTCGGGGTATTCAACAAAGCAGAATTGATAGGTTCTTTATCCTGCCTCAGGGTCAATAAATCCGATATAGACAAATTCAGGACTTGGCAGGAGGCCGGTGAAGGAGGTTTTTTTACCAACAATAATCCCGACGGGGATACTTTGCTTTGCATGGCAATCTCTATTGAGGGGAAAGGGGAAAGTGAAAAGGGCAAAGAAAAAGTTAATGGGACAAAATTGGAGCAATTGGCTAAAGAAAAAATTGAAGAATATCTTAACTCCGGACTGGATCATGTGTTAAGTTTTCACTCCAAAAGCAAGGCCGGAATTGCCGGCGCCGAAATTTTTAAAGTACTTCCGTCCGGCCGCAAGGATGATCTGGATTCGATGGGTTTTAATGTCATCGTTAAGTATCCGCAAATAAGCGGGGATACAAAATTAGTTTCAGACCCGGCTGCTTCCGCCAGCATTAAATTAATCGAATTTGCGCTTTTTTATGCAAAAGAGTCTGGAGTAAAGAATATTTTTGCTTTTTCCCGCCCGTCGGGCTTTAGAAAATATTTGATTGAAAAGTATGGATAACCCCTGGAAAAAACTTAAATCAAAAATAGTTTATGAAAACCCCTGGTTCAGCGTTCGGGAAGATGAGGTGAAAAAACCCGGAAATAGACAAGGGATTTACGGTGTTGTTCAAACTCCGCCGACTGTTTTTACGGTCGCATTGGATCCTGAGAATCAAATTTATTTAGTCGGGCTTTTCCGCTATCCGACCGGAAAATATGGGCTGGAACTGCCGGCAGGAGGGTCGGATAATCAGAATTTATTGGAGGCCGCCAAAAGAGAATTGCTCGAGGAAACCGGTATTGAAGCAAAGTATTGGGAAAAAGTCGGCCAGTTTACGCCCTGGAACGGCATTTCGGATGAAATAAGCCATGTTTATCTGGCTAAAGATTTGAAGGAAACCGGCAGCGGGCTAGACCCAAATGAAGGAATTATGGAGGTAAAAAAAGTCGCTTTTGAAAAAGTGTTTGATCTGATAAAATCCGGTGAGATCTCAGACGGCCAGACAATTTCTGCTTTAACTTTGGCGAAGATTCATTTAGGAAAAATATGATTCTATACGAATTTGAAGGCAAAAAATTATTAACTGATGCAGGAATTGCAGTACCTGCCTCCCAACTCGTAACTTTGGCCAGTGAAAATATCACATTAAAGTTTCCGGTTGTTTTAAAAGCCCAGGTGCTTTCGGGTAAAAGAGCAGACGCCGGAGGAATAGTTTTTGTTGAAAAGATTGAAGATTGCAGATTGAAGATTAAAGAATTATTAGGAAGCGTAATTAATAAAGAAAAAGTCGAAAAAGTTCTGGTTGAAGAAAAGATTGATATTGAAAAAGAATATTATGTCTCAATCTCCTACAACACCGAAACCCGCGGACCTGTTTTAAGTATTTCAGAGTCGGGAGGAACGGGGATAGAGGATAGGGGGGTGAATAAGTATCAAGTATCAAGTATTAAGTATTATGCCGGGGAACAAGCTGTGGAGTTAAACAAAGAGGGCAGTCTTGAAGGGGTGCCGGGAGAGATAATAGAAAAGCTGGTCAAACTTTTCTTTGAACAAGACTGTCTGCTTCTTGAAGTTAATCCCTTAATTAGAACCAAAGAAGGTGATTGGATCGCACTGGATGCAAAAGTTAAACTGGATGATTTTGCGAAACCCCGTCACAAGGACTGGGAGTTTGCGCCGAGATCAGCACCGGGCCACACCCCAACCAGAGGAGAGATCGAGGCTAAAAAAATTGACGAGGGCGATTATAGGGGAACAGCAGGATCCTCGTATTTTGATTTAGACGGGGATATTGCAGTGCTTTCCTCAGGAGGTGGCGTATCTTTAACTGCACTTGATTCCTTAATTAATTACGGAGGCAAACCCGCGAACTTCACGGAATACTCGGGCAATCCGCCGAAAGAAAAGGTGGCGAAATTAACCAAAGTCGTATTAGATAAACCCGGTATTCACGGACTTTGGGTTATAGGAACGGTTGTGGCAAATTTTACGGATATTTATGAGACACTGACCGGCTTCATAGAGGGTCTGCGGGAAACTGAAAAAGAGTTAGGTGCTAAATTCGATTTTCCGATTGTTATCAGAAGGGGTGGTCCCAGAGTGGAGGAGGCATATGAGATGTTAAAAAAAGTTAAGGATTTTGATCTGCATCTTCAGGGCGAGGAAACATCCATTGCCCAGTCCGCCAAATCTATGGCTGAACTGGCAGAAAAATACGCCCTGTCGGAAGGAGGTAAAAAATGAGATTGCCGAAGAAAGGATCCAGATTCATAGGGCAAGGCTTAACCGGTACGGAAGGGTCAAGGGCTTTACCGAGGATGACTTCGTATGGCACCACAATCGCAGCGGGGGTAACTCCGGGTAAAGGAGGTCAGGAAGTTGAGGGGGTGCCGGTATTTAATACAATTGCGGAGGCTGTTGCGGTAGTGGGAGAGGTAGACGGAGCTGTTCAGTTTGTTCCGCCTTTGTTTACTAAGGGAGCAGTAAAAGAAGCGGTTGAGGCGGGTCTTAAATTTATTCTAATAAGTGCGGAAAAAGTTCCGACCTCTGATGAGGCATATATGTATGCTTTAGCCAAAGCTCACGGCGCAAGTATTATCGGACCGAATTCTGTCGGACTTCTAAGCACCCATAACCGGATACGACTTGGATTAATCGGAGGATCCGATCCGGATAGGGTTTTTCCTGCCGGAGAAATAGCTATCGTATCAAAATCGGGGTCGATGACGGCTGAGATCGGACTGCACTTAAAGAATAACGGGTTGGGGACTTCCTGGGCGGTAGGAATTGGCGGTGATATAGTTGAAGGTACGGATTTTGCCGATTTTTTGCTTGAACTTGAGGATGACCCGAACACAAAAGCTTCGGTTATATTCGGAGAATTGGGCGGAACTTATGAGGAAAAGGTCGGAGAGCTTGTAAAAGCGGGTAAAATTAAGAAACCTGTAGTTGCCTTAATTGCCGGTGACTTTACTATGAAATTACCTAATGAGGTTCAATTCGGTCACGCTGGTGCTATCATTGAAGGTGAAAGAGGATTGCCGGTTTTTAAGCGTAAGTTCCTAGAAGAATCAGGTGTTAAAGTGGCAAAGAGCATAGATGAAATAGCGCCATTGCTGAAGGAGTCGATGAAATGACTAAGTGTCCAAGATATAAGTAACAAAAAATTATCAATACTAAAAGTATAAAATTGCAAACAGTTTGAATATTAAAACTTAGAATTTGTTTGGAACACTTGTATCTTGTTTCTTGGAAGGCTTAAATAAATTATGGCTAAAACAATCACACATGTTGATAACGATGAAACAAAGCCTGCCTTATTCGGAGAGAGGGATCATATGGAAGCGGCAAAAAGTATGGATTTTGCCGAAATGATTTTTGAGGTGCTTACTGAAAAAAAACCTTCCGGTGCCGAGCTTAAGCTGTTGAATCTGATTTTAAACCTTTCAATCGATCACGGGCCGAACTCTCCTTCTGCAGTTGCCACAATAGACGCCGCAAAAGAAGGGAAAACAATGGGGGAATCGGTAGGAGCAGGGATGGCTCAGATCGGTGACCGTCACGGAGGAGCCGGAGGGCCCTTGATGGAAATACTCTACCAGATTAAAGATGAAAGATTAAAGACTAAAGATTTGGTGGAGGAATATATTAAGGAAAGTAAAAGAATTCCGGGAATGGGACATAGGGTTTACAAAGATAAAGATCCTAGAGCCCAATTAATTATGAATACTGCTATAGAAAATGGGATTGGGGAAGACTATGTAAAAATTGTTAATGAGTTGCGCGATGAACTTGAGAGACAGTCGGGCAAAAGTTTGCCTATCAATATCGACGGAGCGATAGCAGCGGTTTTTTGCGGATTCGGACTAAAACCTGAACTTGGTATCGCCGTATTCATCATTGCCCGGGCACCGGGCCTTTGTGCTCACTATATTAATACCCAAAAGAGTTGAAATACCGCGAGTATAGTGCCTATAATAACTGACTACTTAGGAAGACGGACCTGAGAGATTATCGTATGGTAAAAGGTCTGTCTCTGCTGCTTCTGGGATTTGGCGTTTTTGTCTTAATGCAGGTTGCGATGCCGTTTATTTCTTTTAAAGCTTGGGAAATTTTCTCGCTTAAAGCCCAGCAAGCCCTGATTGATCCGGCTCCTGTCAGTGCTAACGGTAACTTATCTCCCGACTTTCAGGTTGAGAACATCGGTGATTTTCCGGCATTTATTGCGAAGAACAAAAATCTGACACCTCCTTACTATGAATTTAAATTAAGCATTCCGAAAATCGGACTTGATCCGGCACCGGTGCTGGTTTACAGCAGTCACTTTGAGGAAAACTTAGCGCACCTTCCCGGTTCAGCCTTGCCCGGAGAGAAAGGGAACGCGTTTATCACCGGTCACTCAATGCTGCCTAATTTAGCACCAAAAGGTACGAAAGCTTTTTTTGCCAAGCTGCCTGAAGTGAAAAAGGGGGATGATATTATTGTTGATGCTTTAGGTCAAAGGTATGTTTATAAAGTTACCGAGTTAAAAATTGTTGACCCGAAAGATATCAGTGTTATCTTGCCTCCCGAATCAAATGGCAGGTATATTTCCCTGATGACCTGTGTTCCGCCGGGGTTTAATACTAAAAGGCTGATAGTGGTTGCTAAATTAAGCGTTTAACTCATCTAGGCCTGGTTTTAGGAGGAGCTTGCAAACTTCCAATAAAGGCATTTTCAACTGCTTTCTGGGAATAATTCGCCAAAGTAAACTGTTGAGTCGAAGTTGGGGTTAGACAGACACGATTCTTACCCGCTGCTTTAGCCTCATATAATGCAGCATCGGCCCTGTTAAATATCTTTTCTGCCGTATCGTTTGAATCAACAATTGCTATTCCTATTGAAGCAGAGATAGGGATACCTCTCTCTGCTATTTCGGGTGGAACTGCTAAAGGTAAACTTCTGCGAAATTTTTGCGCGGCTACTATTGGCATGGTAGGGCTTCCATCAGGAGGCATCTCAATAAGTATGGTAAATTCATCTCCTCCAAACCTCCCTGCGGTATCACCTTTACGTATGCTTGCAGCAATAACGGCACCCATTTTTGTGATAGTGTCGTCACCGGGGAGATGACCCAGTAGGTCATTTACTTGCTTGAAATTGTCTAAGTCCAGGATTAATAATGCAAAATTAGATCCATATCTTTTATGTCTCTCTAGTGCCCTATCAAGACTCTCGGCAAAATATTTTTTATTGAGTACCTCAGTAGCTAGATGATCTCTTCCTTCCCTTGTCATCATTGCCAATACTAATTGGTGATCATAGGATTCTGCATTTATTTCTCCCTCCTGAAGTTTTCTTCTTAATTCCAACATTACCTGTAATATTTCTTTTGCTGCCTTGCTGCTTTCTAATAAATGTTTATAATCTTCACTTTGAATACCCTGAACATACTCAGTGTATGCTTCTTCTTGAGGGTCTGCTGTTTTATCAGGAGCTCTTTCGGTCATCATTCCATTTTACAGGCAATCTCAAATCCTTTACAATCCTACTCATGACCTTTAAAAGATTGGCTGAGTATTTTGAGAAACTTGAAGAGACTTCCTCGAGGCTGGCTCTAATTGATATCTTATCTGATTTATTTTCCGAGGTTAAGGCGGATGAAGTCCCAATGGTTTCCTATTTAATCCAGGGAAGGGTGGCGCCTTTTTACGAACCGATCGAGATGGGAATGGCGGAGAAGTCAGTGGCCGGGGCGATCGCTAGAGCATATGGAACAGACAAAGAGAAGGTTCTCAAAGAATACGGGCGTCTCGGTGATTTAGGTAAAGTGGCATGGGAATTGAATCGAAAATCAAAGATCCCGCCGGAGGCGAGGCTCGCTAAAGGCGGCAAGAAACAAGAGTATTCGATCAAAGAAATATTCGGGAAGCTGCTGGAAATCGCTAACTTCTCAGGTGACGGGACTGTTGAAAATAAAATTTCAACGCTGGAGTCGCTTTTGAAATCGGTTACGGCCATTGAAGCTAAGCATTTGGCCAGAATTCCTCTGGGAACTTCCAGATTAGGGATAGGTGATCCGACAATTCTTGACGCGTTTGCTAAGGCCAAATTGGGGGATAAAACTAAGCGTAAGTTACTGGAAGGCGCATATAATAAGGTTTCGGATTTGGGGCTGATCGGAGTAACTCTTTGGAAGGGGGGACTAAAAGCGGTTGAAAATTTGCAAGTTACAGTCGGCCGGCCCATCCGTTCACAACTGGCGGAAAGACTGCCCAGTCCCGAGGCTATATTGGCAAAATTTGAAGGTAAAGCCCATATCCAAAAAAAGTTTGACGGCTTCCGGGTTCAGATTCATAAAGATGGTGATAAAGTCCGGCTATTTTCCCGGAATTTAGAAGAAACCACACCGATGTTTCCCGATATTATTGAAGGGGTAAAAAAACAGGTTAAAGTAAAGTCAGTGATTTTGGATTCCGAAGCCCTGGCTTATAACCCTGAGTCCGATGAATTTTTGCCTTTCCAGGAAACAACTAAACGCCGCCGGAAGCATGGCATTGATGAGGCGGCAAAATCTCTTCCGCTGCGGTCAATGGTTTTTGACATTATGTATCTGGACGGCAAGTCTTTAATGGATCTGCCTGTTTCCGAGCGTGTCCAGTATTTGAAAAAAGTAATCAAAGGCGATGAGGTGCTGGTTCCCCAGCCCGGTGAAATTACCGATCAAGCAGAAAAGATAGAAGCGCTTTTTAATGAGGCAATCTCGGAAGGACTGGAGGGTTTAATTGTGAAACGGCCGGATTCAAAATACGAAGCAGGTGCCCGGAATTTTAACTGGGTCAAACAAAAAAGAAATTCCTCCGGTGAACTAAAAGATACAATCGATTGCGTAATTTTAGGTTATGTTTTCGGAAAAGGAAAAAGATCGGATTTTGGAGCGGGAGCATTATTGGTTGGGGTTTACGACAAAGACAAGGATGAATTTGTAACGGTCTCCAAAATCGGCACCGGGTTGACTGATGAGGAGTGGAGGGAGGTTCACAGACGGGCGGACAAAATTAAACTCTCGCACAAACCCGCCAGAGTCAATTCGGTCTTAGTTCCCTCAGTTTGGATTGAACCGAAAATTGTCATTGAAGTTCTGGCTGATGAAATAACCCGTTCACCGGTTCATACGGCTGGCAAAAATGGCGACGAACCCGGATTTGCTTTGCGATTCCCAAGGCTGGTAAGATTTAGAGAAGCGGATAAGCGCGCAGAAGATAGTACGACTGTTTCTGAGTTGATTCAAATGTATAAGGATCAGTATCTAAAAAAGTAAGGATTGCTGCCCGCTTGCGAAATCTTCGCTTTTATCAAAATCGTCGTTTTGATAAGGCTACGATGTTCTTAAAAAAGCAGAAGATGCAACAACAGTTAAGGAGCTAATCGAGATGTATAAATTACAATTTTTAAAAAGGTAGGATGTATTAAAATTCATAATAAAATCTTTCTAGACATCATCCTGACAGTGATACAGGCTAAAAAATGTCAAGTTCCTTTGCGCAGATAGTATATAATTAGACCTATAATATGAGTATAGATAGACGATTCGACACTCCTTACAAACAGGTTTGTGATTTTCAACCTATAGAGTTAACAAAAAGAGTTGGTAAAGTGGAGTCTTTAGATCTAGGTTTCGTTGAGGATAATGTCAGGCCTAACGCGCGGTTTGGAATAAACACATCAGGAAGGATAGTCGATTTAAGAGGAAGAACAAGGGATAAAACTGTAGAGGCTAGGCAACTTACAGTAGTTACAATGAGTCCTTGGGGTCCTGATGACCTTATGGTAATAGACCTAGGCAGAGATAGGGCTCCGTCGCTAATTGATGTTCCCGAGCCGGTTCTTTCGGCAAGTTTGCAACACCAAGCCCATATTCTGGGAAAATTTCAAGAAGGAGGAAGAACGGCTTATTTTGGAGCAAATCATGGGATGGATTTGACAGGGGAGGGCTTGCAATCCTTAAAACCTTGGCACGCGCACCTTTGGAGGTTTGGGGAAAATCTCGAAGGTTTAACTCCTGATAGAATAAAAGAAATCAGAAAGGCCCAGATCTGGGATGAAGGCGTGAGCTTGGCTCTGGGTAGCCAGATAGGAGATAGGATCCAGAAAGAAGTGCTACCTCGTTATATGGGAGGAACTGTTGAGGCAGATGCCATGGGGTTTACTATAGATCTTCCGGGTTTCACAACTCAGGATATTGGAAAAGTTGATTTTGTTGATAAGTTTTTAAGACCCCTTTCCTTAATTATTCATCATAAACTAAGAGAAATTCACTCGGCAGTGTTTAGGAGTGATTTAGATGATGTTGTAAATTATGTTTTGTCAAGAAAAGGTCCTGTTGATTTAGATTGGGAACATTTTAACAAATTCTTCGAAAGGGTACAGTTGCCCTCAGGTGCGCCTCCACATATAGTCAAACTGCATGAGATGGATGAACTGGGAGAACTTAGAAAGCCGCCGGGATGGGCTATCGGTATCCAATTTAATGAGCAGGGTGCTTTTGGTGGTGTTACATTAGTGACACCTAATCGTTCTGCTGGTCCAGTGGAAACATTTGCCGTTGATTTAGTGCGTACAGAAAATTCTATCTCAGAGGAGAAAATGGCTGCTAAAATTGCTTACTATGATTCCTGTGTAGAAGATCAACTTAAGAGAGTTGCCTAGTTTTTAAATTAAAGAGTCTGACTGAATTGTCTAAGGTTATCTGATACAGACGATGTTTATCCAAGTTGAGTAAGTCGGATATGAATGCTGTAGTAGTCACTAGATTTCTTGGTTCATTCAAAACCACCCCCGCAGACCTTAAAGATTCGGGTGTAAAAAAAGGGGAATCTGTTTCCAGAACTAATAATTTTAGGGGAATTTGTTTCATAAATTCCTGTTTTTCTTTATCGTAAGTAATATCTCCATCGATTCCAATAAAAACATTATGTGCAGATGCAAACTCCAGTAATCTGTGATCCGGCTCACAGCAATGGAAGACACTTCTTCCTTCTAAAAACGGGTCCCAGTTATCTTCTAAAATCTCAAGTAACTCAGTAATAGCCTCGCGGTTATGGATAATTAAAGATTTTTGGTATTTGATGGCCAGTTGAATCTGAGCTTTAAAGAAAAGTTTTTGTAGCTCTATAAATTCCTTTGTAATTTGATAATTTCTGTACTTAGTGTTTTTGTAGACATGCCTATCCAAACCAGTTTCACCAACTGCAATCACCTTAGGATGGGATATTAAGGCTTTTAATTTAGAAATGTCATCCTGCTGAACTTGTTTCAGGATCTGCCAGGATTGGGGTTGTTCGTTTGACTTGGAAGATGCCGAAACCAGTTCGGCATGACAGCTAAAGACGTGGTGCGGGTGAATTCCAACTGAAGCAAAGATTCCGTCATATTTTTCCGCTAACTCAACAGCTCTTTTAGAAGTTTCTAGGTTGGTACCTACAACAATAATTTTTTCTACTCCAGCATCATTTGCCGATCTAATAACCTCATCAACCTGGCCTTCAAAGGCTTTAAATTGGAGATGGGTATGGGTATCGATCATTTTTCTTCTACTTTTGGCAGCAAAAGTAGCAAAACTGGCTCGCTTAGAACGGTCTCCTAGAATCTTCGCTCGTTAATCGGGGATTCACCCCTTCGGACATCTGTCTTTGGCAGAGTCCGCTTTTCCCCTGATAACTCGCTCAGATTCTTTAACGGAGCTGCGTTCAGAGCTCGCTCGATTTTATTATAAGTATTATTGCTTTTTTTAACTACACGCTTTACCCTTAACCCTAAACGCTTTACGCTAACTATGCCATGCCATATGTTGCCGATCTGTCCATTCAGGACAGGTTGGATTATTTTAAATGATGAGTTAATATACTATCCATGGCGGATTCAAGGTTCTTAAAAGTTGCAAAAAAGGCGGCAATTGAAGCCGGAAAAATTGTTAAAGAATATTACCAATCTAAATTAGAATTAAATAGTAAAGGTCATTTTTCAAATTTTGCAACTCAAGCAGATCTTGAGTCAGAAGGAAAAGCAATTGAGATAATTAAAGCTAACTTTCCTGATCACAATATTGTAGCTGAGGAAAGCGGAACTGTTGATAATAATTCAGAATATTCCTGGGTAATAGATCCGATAGACGGAACTATTCCGTTTGTTGATGGGATTTCAACTTTCGGTGTTTCTGTCGGACTTTTAAAAAATGAAAAACCCTTTGTTGGTGTAATAAACATGGTTGCCCAGAATGAAATTTTTTGGGCGGAGGAGGGTTTAGGAGCATTCAAAGATGGGCAACAGATTAAAGTCCGTCCTGAGAAAAGTCTGGAAAAGTCTACTATGGCAATGGAATTTGGACATGAAGGAAGAGCAGTTAAGCTGGAAAAACAATTTGGGCCAATAGTTGAAAAAGTTAGGGCAGTCTATGTGTTTGGGTCGGCTGTCAAAGATCTGACTTCAGTTGCAGAAGGCAATCTTGATGCCTGTTTTCTTCAGGCACACCCCTGGGATTTTGCTGCCGGTGCAATTTTGGTTCTGGAAGCCGGAGGTAAAGTGAGTAGTCCTGAC
>Ga0209542_10003121_pt1 | contig 35885 bp, 36 predicted proteins | sample RifCSPhighO2_01_FD_184028 | JGI IMG/M metagenome (GOLD analysis project Ga0209542, IMG submission 184028) | Soil microbial communities from Rifle, Colorado - Rifle CSP2_plank highO2_0.1 (SPAdes) (version 2) | ecosystem: Environmental > Terrestrial > Deep subsurface > Rock core/Sediment ...
TCAAAATGCGACTCCCAAAGATGAATCACAAGAAAATACAGCGAATCATGAGAAAGTACGATCTTCTCACCAAAATAAGAAGAAGAAACCCATACAAAGCGATTATGAAGAAAAGACTGGAGCACAGAAAAATGAAAAATGAAAAATGGGGTCAGTCACCATTGTGATGAAAAGTGGAAGCGCTATTCAAGAATTTTCCAAAAAGAACCTTTGCGGTAAATTTACCAGCGTGGTCGAATTCAACCAAGTCAGCTCCCCGCACTTTTATTTTTTTCCTGACACAAATGTAACGGTGGATAAAACTTTGATATACTTTGTATATGGAAGAAAAGTTAAAAGTCTATTTTCGTGGGCAAAATCTGAAAGATGTTTCAATTGTCACTGATATTACTACTCTAAATGACGGAAATAGCAGCAATCATTTAAATTACAAGGTTACAACACCTGAAGGTATATTTGTGGCGCGAGTAGTAAAACCAGACAATCATTTGAGTTATGCAAATCTATCTGATGAATATACGATCCTTAAACTTATTGAAGAATATGATATCGGCCCTCGAGCGATCCACATTGATTTAGAATATTTTGATAGCCCACTTCTCATTGAAGAATTTATGGATGGTACCTCAGCGAGTAATATTCAGAAGGCGCCCGAAGATTTGTTTAACGAAATTATTGCGCTCCTGACAACTACGAGTAATATCGATATCAATTTTAATAAATTTCCTTTCAAATTCACATATACAACCTACGAAACAAATTTCAAAGCCTGGTCTATACGTATGGAAGAAATTAAAAAGGCCTTAGGAAGCGAAAATCCCGTAGTCAAAGAGTGTGAGTCGATCATTAAACCTGCTACCGAAATTCTTAAGAAAAAGGACAGCCTATTACGATCTTCGCCCCGAGAGTTTGTTTATAATGACGTTCATCGAGGAAACCTTTTTTGGTTGGCTAAAAAACATAAAGCGATGTTTATCGACTGGCAAAAGGTCAGTTTTGGTGATCCGTCTTTTATGATTGCTCTTTTTGCAAGAAGATTTGGCGAAATATGGGGAATGGGAAATCAAGAATTTGCAAAGAAAGTTCTTGAGTCATATCGGGGCAAGAAACAAATTAATCATCTCGAAGAATTATTTTATGCTCGTGTATTTGAACGGGCGGCATCGGATATGATTTGGAGCATGTGGTCAGATATAAAAAAAGAAGGTGCGATTAAAAATGCCAATCTTAATGAAAATAAATATTATGGCGAGGTTAAACGACTAATGTCCGGAATGTAAATATGCTCATTTTGTCTCTGAATGATAATTCTAACGTCATTCACGATACGAAACCAAGGGGCATATCTTTTCTATTCAGTTTTATTAAAATAAATTTATAAAGATTTACAATTTTTTAAATTTAAGCGCTAAGCTTTACGCCATATTCCCAGAGATGCAGAAAAACTAATTGTAAAAAGTTCGCAGAAGAAAAAGTAATTATTGCAAAAAACATCAAAAAATTATTACCTTCCTGCGTTCTTCGCAGTAGCACTGTTACGAAGTAGAACTAAAACTGCGAAAGCCATAGAAGCTTTCGAAGAGTAAACAATCTTAAATCTTTTCTGGCAATTTGATAAAATAGATTATGGAAGAAATTATCGATCCAGAGAGATTTTCTAAAGCAAAAGAAGAAGCGGAAGCTTTATATAAAAGCATTGGCGAAGTTTATTGCCCATATTTGGGCGAAAAAGTTTCTTTCAATGCCAAAGGACTTGAGCACTTAAAATTTAAAGGGAGAAATAAAGCCCGATCTCAAAGAGATCAATATATTCGGCTTCGCTTACTCTCTCTCGCACCGGAGATTATAAAAAAATCCCATACGCTTCAGGGATTGTTTGAGACAAAAAATTTTGAACTGGAAAAGACAAGTAGCCAATGGAAAGGAATTCTACGAAATGTTGTTTATTATGAATTTATCTCCGTCATTAAAAAGACAAGGGTTAGGGTCCTTATTAAAAAAGTTGAGGACGGTCCGAAATATTTTTGGAGCATTATTCCTTTTTGGAAGCAAAGCGAATTAACAGGAAAGCGACATATACATAATGGAAAACCTGAAGAAGATTAACAAAAAACACCTTCAAAGAAGGCGTCCTTTGGTGGCACCTGGTTACGGCTTACAAAGTTAGCCGTGAGAGGGCAAGCCCTCCAAGTACCACCATTAGTGTAGCATATAGACGTTGATTGTCCACAGCTACATGATATAAGACGAATTCGCGATATTAAAGGTTTCCGATAACAAAAGTGACCAAATGTGAAAATCGCGGAAAGCCATACAATTTTCTAAATTTAGGCGCTATAATTATTACATATGGGACAGATTCGCGTTCATAAAAGCGACCAAAAAATAATAGACATTTTAAATGCAATGGCAGAGCGCGCTTGTTTGCGGTTAATTAGCCGCGATATTCTTATTGGCGATCCTCCCGACTCGGTAGCCGGAGTCGCCTTAACATTTGAAGAAATATCGAATTGTCCTTTGCCCAATCAAGAGCTGCCTTATTCGCCAATGCTTAAAAAATTGCTTTTGCAGGTATTGGAGCGGTTTAGAAATATAGACATATCCGCTTCACCGGAAGACCAGTCTATGCTTACCGGCAGTTCGATCGCCCGCGATGGAGAAGACGTGTCGATGCATATTGATGGCAGGAGATTTTCCGAAGAAGTTTTCGATATGGGTTCCGTGTTTTTCCAGATCATTCATGAACTTGGCCACAATTTTAAAGATACGGATAATCTGAAAGGGACTACGCCGATCGGAATTACAAACGCTATCAGCAAAGAGCTTGGATTAACGTGTTGGCGCTGGCCGGATGAAGTAAAAGAAATTTTTATTTGTCCTAATCCGATGCCTCCGCATAAAGTTTACCTAATCGGGGAGGATGGCAGGATTGAAGACGAGGCAGATTTGCGATTTGATCATGATCCGAATCCAATTGTGCCATTCACAGATGGCGAAAGGTTTGTTCGAGGCGCGTATTAAATGCCGTCTAGTCTTACATCTCATTCTATAAAGATAGTGAATAAAATTGAAAAATAATTTCTGACATGCTTACACATTCATTTCATACGCCAAGTTGCCCGAAGACAAAGTTTTTTTAAAAATCGCTTTATCTTCTTTATCTTCATAATCCCCCACCCCATCGTGAAGTTGATACTTTTTTGACGTCCATTAGTAACAGTGCTATTCTTTTCTCAAATCAACAGTAGCTTAATAGGAGGATAGATCAATGAAAGAAATAGGGGCCCATAAACGGGCTGAAATATTAGACGACAAAGATATCAATGGCCGCTACATGGCTATGTGTCGAGATTGCGAAACTTGCGCTCATGCATATGAGCTTACTGAAGCGGAGACAAATTTATCTCTTACGCCGTGCATTATTGATTGCGCGAATTGCAACAAGATTCGCCACAGCCACGATGGCAGTCCGGCGGTGCCGCTAGGCGGAAGCTGCAACACTTTACTGCATATATGCCCCAATGATGGCAGAAAGTGGTGGCAAATGAATACTCATTTCCATCTCTGGCAACATGTTACGAGCGAGAGAGAATGGCAGGCACTTCGCCGAGAGCGAACCCAGCCAAGTTATGAGTTTGATGAGTGGTGACCCCCCCCGGAGCCGCGACTTAAGAATCCGTCGCGAGCGAAGGCTAAAGCGAGTAAAAACTTTAAGAAGCGGATTCCCCTGGAATCCGCTTCTAACTTTTTTTAGCGAAAATCAAAATGCTGAAAAAAGTTCGGATCTCTTCAGTGTGCGCACAAAATTACATTATTGAAAATTTTATAAAAGCGCAGCTAACTTAGCTTTCCAATAGTCGGTTGGCTGAGACAAAAAAACGCCACTAAATCCCACTTCCAAATAATTTTGCGCTTTCTCAAATATAGCTCTCGATAAAAAAATACCAAAAAAAGAGCGCCACATTGTCATGTGACGCCCTTCTTGAAGTGAGTGAGGAAAGAGTTCACTATCGTTGGCTTGCGACCTGGTTGCCTTTCGCATAATGGCACTGAATATACGCATTGTCATAAAGATTCTGCAAAGTTCCGGAAGATCTACTGGCCGCAGCAGCACCCGAAGCAGATCCGGCAATAAGCCCAGATCCCGCTCCAATTCCAGCGCCGGCGCCTGCATGACCTACCCCTGCGCCAATCAAACCTCCGGAAGCGACTCCAATCAGAGCACCAATCACGGCATGCGCGGCAGCATTTTGCTGCTCCCTTTGCTCTGCCTGTTGCCCGCCCATCTGTTGATAGGCGTAATATTTGCACTCTTCGTTTTCCTTTTCAAACATCTGCATCGGCTTGCCTTGAGCAGGCATAACGAGAACACTTGGCCCTAACGGAGATAAAGCGCATCCTCCTGCGAACAGAAACAAAACGAGCAAGCTCATACTTTTCTTTATCACGGCGATTCTCCTTTCTTCTTGTATTTCGTCACTTCGAAGGCGGAGGCGGCATAGCGCGCGTCTGCCAGCCGACGTTGCAATTTTGAATTTCAGTCGAATACCCCGGCGGATCCGGACAATAATACAGAACCGGTGCCTGGGGTGCAACCACTATTGGAGGTCTCGTCACGACAACGGGAGCTACTGGCACGACCGCCTGTGCTAATATCGAAGCTTCAATTAAAGCGGCCTCGTATACTACAGCTGATATCACGGACGGATATAAAACCCCATAAAACCTGTCCGGATAATAATACCAATATCCTCCAGTTACCCACCACGCGCCGCAATGTCCGCGAAAACATCCATTTCGCCAGCCGCCGCCATGCCAAATCCTGCGTTCGTAGACGGTAAAACCGTGATAATGGCGGCCATGGAAATTATGATGCACTACGTGACGAGACACTCCACCCGGCCTGTGTCCATCAAAACCTCCTCTGCCGGGCTGTCCTCGACGGTCGCCGTGGTGCATTTGCTGTCCATGTTCAAGGCCCCTTTTTTGAATATTTCCTTGACCGCGAGGAGCCGCTGGGCCGCGAGGCGCAGATTTCGCGGCATGTCCTTTTTGAGGCCGCCCTTCACCTGCGGCCGCGATGAACGAGATACAGCCGATAAAGAAAATGGAAACAAAAAACGCTACCGCTTTCGTCGACTTCATGATACTTTCCTCCTTCCGTTCGGAAATTTTCTATTTAAATTCCTCACTCTATTAAAGATGCTTTGCACTCAAAATACTTTTAAAGCATCATTTTGTCAACATAACAAAGATTCAACATCAATTTTTAGACCCTAATTAAACATCAGAACTTTTTGATATATAATAAAGACAATGAAAAATAAAAGTCCGACTATACTTTTATTATCGAGCAGTAGTTTCTTGAAAAAAGATTTAACAAATATTTTTCATAAATCTTTTAAAGAACTCAAACTAGGACATATTATAAATGCTTCAAAAGGAAAAGGAGTTGCAAGTCTTGACTATTTAGAACGAACAAAAAATATATTCCGGGAACACAACTGTAAATTTGAAGATATTGATTTAGACGGGAAAACTGAAAGCGAGTTAAGAAATATGTTAAAAAATTTTGACGGTGTTTTTGTTAATGGAGGAAGCACTTTCTACCTCTTAAAATCCATAAGAGAAAGCGGATTTGATAAAGTCATAAAAAAATTACTTCCGACCGGATTTATTTATATAGGTGCCAGCGCGGGCAGTTATGTAGCTTGCCCCACCATTGAAATGGCATCTTGGAAACATCAAGACAAATACTATCATTATGAAATCAAAGATTTTACAGGAATGAATTTAGTACCATTTTTAATAACAGTACATTATGTTCCGGAATATCGATCAATATTAAAAGAAAAAATTTTACAAAGTAAATATCTGGTGAGAATTTTAACTGACGAACAGGCGATTTTAATTAAAGATGGCAAGACAACATTTTTAGGAGAAGATGAAATTAAGATTATCTAAGATTATTTATTTACTCAATTTTCAAAACATAAGAATTTTTTACATTTAGTCCAAATCGGGTTAATATAAGTTAAAATATATTCTTTAATTTAGGAGGACAATTGCATGCACGATGAATCTGATGGCAGTGATTACGGAATCGGCGCTGAACTCAAATCTATGCGGCTGGCAAAAGAAGCCCGAGAAAAAGGCGATGAGGCAAGCGCGAAGTACCATGATATGATGACTAGGCTTGCCGCTAACAGAACCAGAAACTTGATTCGAAAGCTCACTGACACGACTTTGCGAACAGAGGTTTGGGTTGCTGATTCGATCCCGCATACCGAATTCGAGCAGGCGTTTAAAAAATTCTTTCCGCAAGGAAAAATAACTCGTGTTGTTGAACATGCCGATCCCGACGCGCACAAAGGGTTGCGCAATGTGGAAGTAGAAACCCTCAAGAGCGAAGCAAAAAGGTTTCAGACGTTTTTCAAAGCCTTCGCCTTTAAGCATGGCTTCGAGATCGACCAGGAAAAGCGATCTACGTATCCCAGGGGAAACGAATAGCTCCGCCCTTTGCCGCCGCAGTCCAAAGTGACCCGGCCGACAAAAGCAAAATTTACATCGCCCGAGAAGGTCTACGTTCAGACTGACTCGGGCGATTTCTTTTTTTTCTGCAAGCTACCTTTATCCTGTTAAGTGTTATAATGCACATATTATATTCATAGACTGCCCAATATGACTAAACAAACTTTGGCATATATTTTAGCCCTTACTCTCATGGCTTTCGCGCCCATCCTCACGGACGCGGCTGATTATTTGCCAAAAAATAAAGCGGATGGTGGCAACGTAAATGTCGCTGGAGATAAAGATTATAAAAATCTTTTTGTCGGTGGCGGCAATGTTTCGATTAACAAAAAAATTCTAGGCGATCTATTTGCCGCAGGCGGCAGTGTGAATATAGCTTCGCCTGTTGAAAAAGACTTATTTGCCGCTGGCGGCAATATGACAATTTCGGCCGCAGTCGGAGAAGACGCGAGGCTCGCCGGAGGGAACATTATCATTAACTCCCCCGTCGGAGGAGATCTTATGACTGCAGGCGGAACTGTAAACATCGGCGAAGCCGCGACAATCGGAGGTGATTTTTGGTCAGGCGCTGGAATTCTAAACTTAAACAGTAGTGTCAGAGGCAACGCAAAATTAGGCGGAGGAGAAATTTTGATAAATAGCGAAATTAGCGGCAACGTTGAAATCCGCGCGGATAAAAAACTTGTTTTCGGCCCCAAAAGCAAAGTCTTGGGTGAAATAGTATATCGGGGATCAAGCGAAGCAGTAATTCAAGACGGCGCACAAATCAGCCAAATTGAATTTCATAAAATCGAGAAAACCAGAACCGCAAGCGCTAAACGCATCGTCAGCGTGTTTCTTTTAATAAAAATACTGGCGCTCTTTGTCGCCGCTCTTATCGCATTAAAACTATTTGGAAAATCGGCGCATTCCATTGTGTCGCGCCCGCACACAAAGCCCTGGGTGAATCTGGGAATCGGCTTTTTGGGTGTAATCGCAATTCCAATCGCCGCGCTTATTTTATTACTGACTATGCTTGGCTTTTTAGCGGGCCTTATCTTAATTTTCAGTTTTGTTTTAGCATTGCTCTTCTCGTCAATTTTCGCGACGCTCTTTATCGGCTCGCTCGCCGAGAGATGGATTTTCAAAAAAACTGAAATAAATTTAACTTGGAAGACCGTGATCTGGGGAGTCGTTATAAGCGCAATCATAAGCTTAATCCCCATAGTGGGCTGGATAGTAATGTTTATCGCATACCTCATGGTTTTTGGAAGTTTCTTGCAAGAAGCGCGAACACGCTTGGAAATCTGAAATTATCAATTCGACTATTAAGAAGCCGCGCTCCTCAATAAATAAAAGCTAATGCTTGGTTTTATTTATGGTTCGTAAAATATTCCTCCCACATCCGGTTATGGCAAGATAATCATATATCTATCTCATTACTCCAAAAAAAATAATAAGCCTCGCCCTACTTGCACCAAAAGCGCAAGAAAAGGCGAGGCTTATAAACTACTTGCCAGAGATCAAAAACGGTTATTCCGCAATTTCCAACTCGAGGTTCTCACCGATCACATCGGCCATCCCTTGAGTCGAAACCCATTTCGATGGTTCCGTCGCGATATCGCTCGTGCGAAATCCTTTAAACAAGGCTTTCTCGACCGCTCTCTCAATTGCTTGAGCCGCTATGTCGTCGCGGAATGTGTGCCGGAACATCAATGCAATCGAGAGTATCATGCCGGTGGGATTTGCGATTCCTTTTCCCGCGATATCCGGAGCGCTTCCCGCGGCCGGCTCATACATACCGTAGCCAGTTTCCGGATTAAGACTCGCGGAAGGCAGAAGGCCTAAACTCCCTGCTATTCCTCCGCCCTCGTCTGAAAGAATATCGCAGTGAGCATTGCTTGAGAGGATAATTTGGAAATCCTTCGGACGCCTAACCAAGTTGGCGCTTAAGGAATCAACCAGAGCGTACTCTAAGGCAACTTTGGGAAATTCTTTATCATGCACTTCTGTTACCACCTCCCGCCAGTATGCCCCGGTCGCGTCAAGCACATTTGCCTTATCAGCCGAAGTTACCTTCTCGCCGGTCCGTCGTGCCTCTTCAAAAGCGGCGCGAGCGATGAGCTCAATCTGTGGACGCTCATAGCGGCAAACATCTTCCGCCCATGATCTGCCGTCAGGCGAGCGCCTTTTATCGCCGAAGTAATCTCCGCCAAGAAGCTCGCGGAAAAAAGTCAGCAACAAGCCGCCGTCGATGAACTTATTTTTTAGAGGAGACATCTCCTCTAAACCCGGATAGATCCGAACCGGGCGAATATTCACTCCAAGCCCAAAGTGCTTGCGTATGGGGAGCAAAGCTCGGCGCTCCGGCCTTAAATCACGCGGGACTTCTGCATCGCGTACAGGCAACCCAACCGCTCCGAAAAGAATGACGTCAACTTTCTCACATAGAGTCCAAGTTTCCGGCGGCATAACATCGCCGTAGACGTCATATGCCGCCCAGCCAACCAAGCCCATCTTAAGTTCAATCTTGTGACCGCGTGCATTAGCCACTGTCTGTAAAATCGACAAACTCGCTTCCACTTCTTCGGGTCCGATCCCGTCCCCCGGCAACACTGCAATTCGTTTTTTCATAGTCTCTTCTCTTCCTTTCTAAGACTCTAAGACTGCCCGATGTATGGCAGACTCAAAGCCACTTTTCTGATCGTTTCTTCGCCGACCGAGAGCAAAGCCTCGGTCGTATTCCACTGGCCGGAAATAAGCATCTCGCGATGTTCGTCAGGCATGGTGCATGAATCGTACTTGAATCCCAGAGCGCCGTCCACATACCCAATGCTGACAACCATTTCCGTCAGATTCACGCAAACGTTGGCCTCCCCGTATCGCCTCAGCCACTCCTCGAGCTTTGCCCGGAACTTTGGCGCGACATCCACGCACACCAAACCGTTGGGCGCGCTGTTGCCGCGGAAAATTTCAGCAAAGGACTCGCCAATAATCGCTCGAATCGGCCAACCGACTAAAGCCCAAACCGCGTGTTCGCGGGAAGAGCCACAGCCGAAATTCTCGCCAACGACCAGGATCGTTCGGCCTTTGTTCTCCGGCAAATCAAAAGGATGCTCGCCTTTGCTTTTCGCCCTCTCGTCTTCAAAGACATGGGGGCCAAAGCCTGACATGGTAAGCCACTTCATGTATTTGCCCGGAATGATCTGATCCGTATCAACATTGTTCCCGGGGGAAAGGCAAAATGCCTTTCCCTCAACTCGCAGAATTTTTTCCATGACCAATACCACCTTTCTTTTTCGTTACGCAAGTTCACGCACGTCGACGATTTTGCCCGCCGCGGCTGAAGCCACAACTGAAGCCGGAGACATTAAAATGGTCCGGCCGGTCGGGCTTCCTTGCCTGCCGACAAAGTTTCGATTCGAAGTCGAGACGCAGAGTTCTCGGCCTACAAGCTTATCCGGATTCATAGCGAGGCACATACTGCACCCCGGCTCTCCCCACCGAAACCCCGCCTGCTGAAAAATCTCATGAAGACCTTCTGCTTCCGCTTCCTTCTTTGTAGCTTCAGAACCTGGCACTGCCAGAGCCCGAACGCCCGAAGCAACCTTCAGGCCGTTCCGTTTTATGAGCCACGCCGCCGTCCTAAAATCCGAAATCCTGCCGTTTGTGCAAGACCCAATAAACGCGACGTCCACCTTAGTGCCTTTGATCGGCTTTCCCGCCTCAAAGCCCATGAACTCGAGAGCTTTTGGATCGGCATCCAGTGGAATTGGCTCGGACACTCCGACGCTTTGGCCTGGGTTCGTTCCCCAAGTCGCCATCGGTGTAATGTCTTCGCCATCCATCTCCACAATTTTGTCGAATTCCGCGTCAGATCCAGAGGCTGAACCGAGCCAACTGATACTACGCTCGAGAAACTTTATTCCTTCAGGCACAAAAGGTCGACCGCACAGATAGGCGACTGTTTTGAGATCGGGATTAATATACCCGACCAAGGCTTGGCCTTCAATCGTCATGTTGCAGATAGTCATCCGTCCATCCATGTCGAGCGCTTTGATTACATCTCCAGTGTATTCATAGGCGTAACCTATGCCACCCTTAACTCCGAGTTTCCTGATGATGGCGAGAATGACATCTTTGGCGTAAACCCGCGGATTTAGATGCCCATTGACTTTGATTTGCCGTACCTTGGGCTTTCGCACAAAAAGGCACTGCGATGCCAGAACATCCTTGACTTGCGTCGTTCCGATACCAAAAGCGATGGAGCCAAAAGCGCCATGTGTGGAGGTATGACTGTCTCCGCAGGCAATAGTCATTCCGGGCTGGGTCAAGCCCAACCCCGGACCAATTACGTGGACGATTCCTTGGCGCGGATCTCCTAAACCGGCGAGTCTAATGCCAAAATCTTTCGCGTTTTTTTCTAACGCATCGGTCACTGCCTCCGCCTCCTCATCGCGAAGCGGCCGAGAACGGTCGTCCGTAGGCACAGTGTGATCCACTGTAGCAAAAGTCCGCTCTGGAAAAAGAACCTTGCGCCCCTCTTCCCGCAAAGCATTAAACGCAGGCGCGGTCGTCACCTCGTGTATGAGATGAAGGCCGATGAAAAGCTGCGTCCGCCCGTCAGGCAGGATGCGAACCGTATGGGCCTCCCATACCCTATCGAACAATGTGTTTTTGCTCATAATATCCCCCCTCCTTTTGGGGTTTTACGGGTTAATGTTTTTGATCTCTAGATTTAAAGGAACTCAAAATTTTCTCCTTCAATACGAGATAAAATTACCATATCGTCCCCACAATCACAACACTTTCTCGCCCTCGCTTGAAATTAAAAAAAATTGTGCAATGCGCGAATTTCAATTACAATAAGTTTTATTCATAACATTACATTTATATGGCTAAGAGAGCGGCGGCCTTAAAAGCGCACGTAAAATCAAAGCGTTCGCATAAAACTAAAAAAAGACTTGAGATAAAACGTCTCATGCTCGCGAAAAAGGCCCTAAAAAAAAGATTCAGGTAAATTTCCTTCTCCACACAATAACTCTTTAACCAAAGATGCCGTTACCAAACGCGCGGAATTGAGTTATACCTATTTATTATCAGCCCTCTAATTTTTATTAAAATATGAAAAAAATTAATACCGAAGATTTAAAGAAAGACGCCGAACAGCCGTCCCCTACCTCCTCCGATAAAAATTCCTTCGGCGATGAACTGGGTAACTTTTTGGCGCTACTGCAGCCGTTGGCACTGGCGGAAGCTCCGGCAATTTTGAAATAATAATAAAAGTTTGCAAAAGCCCCTCTATATCCCTGACCGCTCTTTTTTGTTCCGGCGTTGCGAATGAAATTGCGCGCCCGGCGGCTCCGGCTCTCGCCGTTCTTCCGATGCGATGGACATAATCTTCCGGATTTTCCGGCAAATCAAAATTAATCACAAGTTCAATTCCGGTAACATCAATCCCCCTTGAAGCAATGTCTGTAGCAATTAAAATTCTGTATTTTCCAGATTTAAATCCTTCAAGCGCTTCTCTCCTTTGCGAAAGCGAACGATCGGAATGAATTTCCGCGACGCTGTGACCCATCATACGAACCGAATGGCAAATTTTTCTTGCGCCGTGCTTGGTTCTGGAAAATACTAAAATCGATCCGCGATACTGCTCAAGCATCTTTTCAAGAAGAGAAATTTTCTGCTCTTTTTTTAGGACAAAAAGTTCCTGCTCTACGCGCTCCGCAGTCGTGCCCGGGCGCGCGATTTCCACGCGGAACGGGAGCTTCATATGTTCCGTAGCGATCCTGACTACATTATCCGGCATTGTCGCGGAAAAAAGCATGGTCTGCCGGTTTTTCGAAAGTTTGGCTAAAATTTTTCGAATTTGCGGCAAAAATCCCATATCGAGCATCCGGTCCGCTTCGTCTAAAACCAAAATCGAAACATTTTGCAAAGAAAGTGTTTTTTGCATCAGATGATCGTTAATCCGACCCGGAGTACCGACTATGATATGGGGGTTTCTAGCCAATGCTTGCATCTGCATCTTCATCGAAGCGCCTCCGATAAGTAAAACCGTACGCAAATTAAGACTGCGACCGATAAGATGCAAAGTTTCTTCAACTTGATGCGCAAGTTCCCGCGTCGGCAAAATTATCATCCCCCTTCCTCTTTCCTGCGCAATTTTTTGGATCATTGGAATTCCAAAAGCGAGAGTCTTGCCTGTGCCGGTTTGTGCAATTCCAATTATGTCTTTGCCCTCAAGCGCAACCGGAATTGCTTTTTCCTGAATAGGGGTCGGCGTGACAAAATTTTTTGAAGCAATAATATCAAGAAGCCGAGGAGCAATTCCTAGACCATAAAATGTCGCTTGCTTTGTTGTATTTGCGTTAATATTTCTTTGCATATATCTGTCCCATATCCAGTATTTACATAAAGATTAATAATTTTACAATAAATGTTCGTAAAATGCAAGATATTTGACAAAAAAAGCTATACATGCTATACTTATAATATTAAAGTGAATTTTCTCGTTAATTCTCTTTTAAGGCTTCAGAAAAGCCAATAGTTTTTCTGACTAATCCAGCACGATAATTATTCTATTAAGGCTGTTCAGATTCTCGGACTTTATTATTGGTTTTTCTAAGGCTTGTTTTTTTCAGCGAACGACCACACTGAAATATTTTTAATTTCTTTGTAAATACATCCATCTTTTTATATAATTTTATAATCATGGCTTTAATTGTTTTGTCAGGACCTTCCGGCGTTGGGAAAAACACAATAATCAACGAGGTTTTAAAAAAGATACCGGAAATAAAATCGAGCCGCTCTTTAACCACGCGAAAAGCACGCCCGAACGATGTGCCGAGGAAATATACACATGTTGATAAAAAAGAATTTCAAGAACACATAAAAAACGGCGACCTGCTTGAATGGGCAGAATATAATGACAACTTATACGGAACTCTCAAACCGGACCTTAATGAAAATTCGCTTTTTGAAATTGAGGTTAAGGGTGCGGCGCAAATAAAAGCTCTTTACCCGGAAGCGCATCTATTATTGATCCTGCCGCCCGGAAATACGATTGAAGAAAAAATTAACGTGCTAAGAGAGCGCCTACAAAAACGAGCGGTGGACGAAAATGAAACCATAGAAAAGAGGCTCGCAGAAGCAAAGGAAGAAATTTCGCAGGGTACCCAGCAATCGGAAAAAATATTTATAAATGATAATCTCGATATGGCGATTGCCGAGATAGTTGAATCAATTCAATCGCTTCTCCAAAAAGAGGGAGCAAGGCGAAAATAGAAAAAGGCCTTTTACCAGTGAATTTTGTCCAATAACCATCCGTTCAAGTTGAGCCCTGGCGGATCGTTTCGTTTTTATGATTAAACATTTGCACACAACTCGGCAAAAACTTTTATTTTTAATGTTAAAATAAATACAAGGCAAGGTCGGATTTTAATTTTGACATGCGTCTTTGCATTTTTTTTAAAATAAGTTATCTTATTTTCAATAATACTGTTCCCAAAATTTTTTAGGAGGTAAAAAGAATGGCTTCGTCCTACGCAACGAATAAAAAATGGAGAAAAGAAAATCCGGAAAAAAGATACAAGGAAAAAAGTTTATACTACAGGCGAACCAGGGTTGGCTGTAAAAACAAAAATAAGCCATGGAAGCCTCTGGAACGCAGGCTTATCGCAGCAAGCTGGCGCCCTAGCGACAGAATTCTCGGCCGCTTTCTCGGAAGGTCTATCCAGGCTATCCAAGTCATGCGCGCCAAACCGACAATACATCTGCATCGCGCAAAATAGCTTCTTTATTCGATTTTTTTTCTTCATCCCCAAAACTAATTAAAATTGCCGCATATCCTGACAGGGTGCGGCAATTTTAATTTTTTCTCCGCCCTCATAAATATAGACAAAAAAGAAATCCCTTTTAAAATATTTTTTTTACTGTTAAACTAAAAATATAAAGGTCTTATTTTCCAACATATATAATTATGAAAGGATTACATATATTAGCGTTTATTCTGCTCATTATTGGGGGCTTAAACTGGCTTTTGGTGGGTCTTTTCGGCTGGGATATCGGCACATACTTACCCGGCGGAATGCAAGGCGGAATCTCTAAAACGATCTACGTTCTGGTTGGTCTCGCGGCAATTTCCGAAATAGTCACGCACAAAAGCAACTGCAAACGCTGCGGCTCTGCGGCTACTGGCGCTATGTAAAAAATGCCACGCGCTGAAAAATCTCCGTTTTGGCGGGGATTTTTCTTTTTTAATAAATCCCGTTAGAAATTCCCAAGGCATTTAAATCCTTGCTGGAACTACTCTAAGTTTTTAGCCACATAGCAAAACGACGAAGTATTATTTCAACGGGATAAATTCTAAATTTTCGAGGCTAAAAATGCTAATATGTGCTCATGGAACAAGCAATCATCGGATTGATAATTTTAATTTTTGGAGGACTCCAAACGTAAGGCCGGACTTGATATTAAAATTTCAGATAAAGAAAACATTCCCGTGGCTTTTCCAAAATAAATTACAAAGAAATTGGCAATTTTTATGCTTAAGGGGAAAAATTACCATATAGTCATCGGCATTTTATTACTTGGGGCCGTTTTTTACTTTTTTAGTTCCGCGCGTGAAACTAAGATCGCAAACTATCCATCTTCCGGAACGGATATTATTGCTTTCGGAGATAGCCTGATCGTGGGAGCTGGCGCAACTTACGGCAATGATTTTGTCTCGCTTTTGTCAAAAAAAATCGGGCAGGAAATTATTAATTCAGGAGCCTCCGGCGACACTACAGACGACGGGCTTGCCCGCCTGAATGAACTTGACAGATACAGGCCTAGAGTCGTTTTAGTGCTGTTTGGAGGAAATGATCATCTAAAAAAAGTTCCCATGGAAAAAACTTTTGAAAATCTCGGAAAAATTATACAAAATATTCAATCAAGAGGCGCGATCGTCATGCTTCTTGGGGTAAAAGGAAATTTGCTGGGCGATAAATTTGAACCAGAGTTCAAAAAAATCCACAAAAAATACGCTACCGCTTATGTTCCAGACGTTTTAGATGGACTTTTCGGAAATGACAAATTCATGGCAGACGCGATCCATCCAAATGATGCCGGAAACGCCATCATTGCCGAGCGCATATACCCAATTCTCGCACCCCTTCTTAAATAAATACTGCCAGAAACTCCGGAGAAGACTCTGTCCCTGAAGTGGCTTTTTATTGATAAGTATGATACAATGCCCAAATGAAATTACGGGAAAAAGTTAAAAACGATTTGGATCGAAAATTTCAAAAAGTCCTGGCAACGCCAGCCGGCTTTGATTTTTTTATAGCAATACACGATTTTATTGAATATATCGAAACAAACACATCCCTTTCAAAAAATCTACTGAACCCCGCAAAGGCGAGCCCGGAATTAAGAATCCCGATAAAATACGGACATTTAAAGCAAATTTACCAGGGGCTTGAAGACGCGGATACGGACTCGAAAGTTGACTTGGGACACACACGCTGCATGGTGCTCGTCGAGCTCAATCAAATCAGAAACAATAATTTTTCCGAGAGCAATTCATTTTGGAAAAAACGCGAGGTTTTCAGAAAGTTGACGAGCGAGATTTACGAACAATTAAACCCAAAAACCGTTTAAAGGGGTGATATTTTTATATTCGGACAACCTCAAAAAATAGCACAACCCGCACGGTTGCAAAAGTGTAATGCTTTTTTAATAAAAACGACTATACTATAATGATAAACAGGTCGTTTTTATTATTTTAATTTAAATTTTATGAGCAAAAGCAGTATTGTAGTGATGGTAATAGCCCTGATTATTATAGTCGCGGTAATCGGCTATTTTTCCTTGAACGATCGCCGAATTGCGCAAAATTCTGAAAATAATACTACCGATCAAAATACAGGCAGCGCGCCAACCCCGACAGAATCAGAAAATTCAAACGCAAGCACAAACTCCACAGATGATAATGCGGCGAGCGAAACAACCATCGTGTACAGCGATTCAGGTTTTTTTCCAAAAGAAGTGACGGTAAAAAAAGGTTCCGTGGTGACTTTCAAAAATGAAAGCTCGCTTAAAATGTGGCCGGCGTCCGCGAAACATCCGACGCACGAAGTTTACCCGGGATCAAGCATCACAAAATGCAACACTCCGGCGGCATCAGCAATATTTGATGCGTGCAAGGGAATTAGCCGTAGCGAAAGCTGGTCGTTTACGTTCAACGAAGCCGGGTCATGGGCCTACCACGACCATCTCAAACCAACCTATTTCGGAAAAATAATCGTCGAGTAATGAAAACTGTCGGGAAAAAAGGGACGCGCAAGCCTCCCTTTTTTTGCGCTCAAATCACCGAAGCTGCTAAATAAAAAGCTGAATTTAGTTTATTATTTATAAAAGAGAAATGATTAAATACTTAAATAACCTAATAAACTCAATTACGATGTACCGATTAGTTCTTTACGCGCTTCTTTTACTTGCGGCATACTCTATATTGTTAAGCTTTACAGGCGCCGTTTTTTACAGCGCGAAAGCTCAAATGATCTCTCTTACGCTAATTTTAGCTGCTTGTCTTATTGTAAATTTTATTTTTTCAAAAATATACGGAGCGCCGACGAATATTGAATCGACTTTTATTACCGCGCTGATCCTTTTTTTCGTCATGCCGCTCGAAGAAAATTTCCGCGATGCGATGTGGCTTGTAATTTCAGGCGTAATCGCAATTGCATCAAAATATATAATTGCTTACAAAAAAAAGCATATTTTTAATCCTGCGGCTTTTGGCGCAGCCTTTGTAACATTTACCCAGGGATCAGGAGCAATTTGGTGGGTAGCAAATTCATCGCTCCTGCCGTTAACTCTCATATTAGGGTTGATCGTAGTTAAAAAAATCCGCAGATTCAATTTGTTCTTTTCATGCGTTTTAGCCAGCGTTTTAACGGATATCTTATTAAATTTTAATTTATCCGCCGATCTTGCATGCCTGTTGATTTCGCACTTTACTCGCTGGCCGATAATATTTTTTGCATCGATCATGGTAACTGAACCAGTTACCGCTCCGCCAACAAAATTTACGCAGACTTTTTACGGCGGGCTCGTAGGATTTCTTGCGAATCTGCCGATTAATTTGGGGCCGATTTATTTCTCGCCGGAAATATCCCTTATGACCGGCAATATTTTTTCATTCGCGGTCAGCCTGAAAAAGAAACTTTTTTTTATTCTCGAGCAAAAAATGGAAATCGCCCGCGATACTTATGAATTTAGCTTTAGGAAAGAAAATTTCTCATTCGCGCCGGGACAATACCTGGAATGGACTCTCAATCATAAAAATCCGGATATGAGAGGAATTCGCAGATATTTTACGATAGCCTCATCACCCACTGAAAATGAGATTCGTTTGGGCATTAAGTTCAACCAACCTTCAAGCAGTTTTAAAAAACGACTGCTGGAATTAAAACCCGGCGAAAAGATAGTGGCAGGACAGCTTGGCGGAGATTTTGTTCTGCCGAAACGCGCTTCGCAGAAGCTTGCCTTTATTGCGGGCGGAATTGGCATTACGCCGTTCAAAAGCATGCTGAAATATTTAATGGACAAAGGCGAAAAACGCGATATTATTTTGCTTTACTCAAATAAAACTTTAAAGGATATTTCATACTCCGAATTTTTAAAAAGTGCGGAAAATTATTTTGGGATTAAAATAATTCACCTCATCACTGAAAATAATGAAGTGCTTTCCGAAAATATAATCAATAAATATGCCCCTGATTGGAAGGAGCGGCTATTTTATATTTCAGGTCCGAACGCGATGGTTGAATCTTATAAAAAACTTCTTCTAAAAATGGGGGTCTCGCGAAAAAAAATAGTGACAGATTATTTTCCCGGATATGCTTAAATCAACCCCGCTCTGAATTGTCCCAAGATACTAAGATCAGAAACCCCTTCAAAATAAACACTACCGCCTTTTCTTTATTCGGCAAATGAAAGAAATATCCGGCGCCAAACGTCGTATACAATATAAATTCTTATAAGTAACATTCAAAAAATGCGCAAAAAAATTTCATTGGGAATTTCCATATTTTTAATATCATCGGGATTGGCGTTAGCGCAATCAGTCGTCCCCGATCGTCCTGAATTTAAAGAGATCGTGCAATTCAATAATCTGCGCATAACTGAAATCGTATCGTCGAACGAATTTAGGGCAGTTACTACTTTCGATTTTCCAAACCCTTGCCTTAAATTCGAATCAACCGGAGCAAAAAACCCTATTGCTTTTCCATGCCCAATGCCTCTTGAAACGCAAAATCAACCCCGCAATTCATCCGAAGGCCGGCAATTTATAATGCCTGAGATTATCTACACGCTAAAAACAAGTCCGCAGACAATTTTTTTGCTGCGCGACCGCGCTCGCGCGTCTTTTTCTGATTTTAGAGTAAATGACCGAATAAATGTGTACGGCTTTTATGACGCGGACACAAACAGCGTCGAATCTTTAATACTCCGCAACCTTTCAAAACCCAAAGAGCGAAAATTCATTCAATTGAATAATTTGGAAATAACGAATATTTCATCAGTTTCACTACCGGCTGTTATAACCGCGGTGCAAAATTTTTCAAATCCCTGTTATGACTATGGGACGCGCGGATCATTCCGACACACAATGCCCTGTCCGATGGGAATGTCCATGGGTACAGATGAATCACGCTTCCCTTCACGCGAATTTCGAAAATATAAAATTGACGCGATAAACTCCACAACCCTCCTTGATAGAAATCGAAACCGAATTTCCTTTGATAAAATCACCATCGGAGATAAAATCAACGTTTACGGACTTTTCGACGAAGAAGAACAAACAGTCGAAGCATTAATTTTGCGCGATATTTCAAAACCTTCTCAAAACGAAGAAATTATCGGCACAATAACAGCGGTAAACGCGGACGGCTCATTTGTACTAAGAACAGACTCTGGTGAGGAATTTACAGTAAATCCGCGAATGGCTGTTGGCGCGCGCGTTGAAATTTCAGGCTTTATCAATCGCGTCTCCAAAATAATTTCAGATCTCACTCGGCTGATAGTAAGAAGATAAAAAACGGTTTTTACAATTCACAATAAAAATTTTTTAGCTTTGATTTTGTTTAAAATTTTTCTTACTTTATCAAGGCTTTTTTCGTCATAAATGGAAATAGCCTCAACTTTCGGATTTATTTTTTTAAGAATTTTTAATTTCTCCTTTATTTCTTTTTCCGACACCTGATCGCTTTTAGACAAAAACAAATATTCATCTTTTTCCAAAAGTTCCTTATTATATGCGCCAAGCTCTTTTCTTATGGTCGCGTAGTCTTCTGCGACAGAATTTGACTCTGCGGGTATAAAATGAAAAAGAATTTTTGTGCGCTCAACATGCTTTAAAAATTTAATCCCAAGGCCCCTTCCTTTTGACGAGCCTTCGATCAGTCCCGGGATATCGGCCAAAATTAATTCATAATAAACGCCGAGATTAGGCTCAAGCGTTGTAAAAGGATAATTCGCAACTTTGCTCGAAGCTCTTGTAAGCGCATTGAGTAAGCTTGATTTTCCCACATTCGGGAAACCAACAAATCCAACATCCGCGATCAGCTTGAGCTCAAGCAGAAATTCAAATTCCTCGCCTGGAAGGCCCCATTGAAATTCCGTCGGAGAAGTATTGGTCGGAGAACGAAAATGATAATTGCCCTTGCCGCCATTCCCCCCTTTTGCCAAAAGCAGGCGCTCGCCAATTTTAGAAACTTCCAAATCATTTTTTAAAGAAATATTATGCAATACAGTGCCGACCGGAACTTTCAAAATCAAATCCTTCCCATCGTTTCCGTCTCTAAACTGATCGCGGCCGTTCATGCCATTTTCCGCTGAAAAAACTTTTTTATGGCGAAATTGACCAAGCGCGCTTAAATCAGAAACGCCTTCCGCGTAAATACCTCCTCCCCTTCCACCCGATCCGCCAACCGGCCCGAGACTCATCACTACGCGGTTAAAAGCCGAAGCGCCCCTGCCTCCATGCCCGGCAATAACTTTAATTTTTACTTCATCTATAAGCATTGTTTAGGCCTCTACCTCAATCAAACTAGCAAAATTCTGGAAATTGAGCAAAAATACTTTATGAAGCGCCGAGTTTTTATAGCCATTAAAATTTCAAAACCGCTCGAAGATGAAATTAAAAAATGGACCGAAGATTTCACTAAAATAGCTGGATGGCCTTTTGACGAATCGCGTTTTCCAAGACAAGTAAACCATGTGAGATGGCTTTCGAAAAAAAATCTGCACATTACGATTATCCCTCCTTTCGAAGTAGAAAATATCGAGCTGGTTTCAGATAAACTGAAAAACGCAGAATGGAAAATTAATTCTTTCAATATTCACTTCGCCAAAGCGTCTTTCGGCCCCAATCCCCGATCTCCCAGCATAATCTGGGCGGAAGGCAGAACGCCGAATGAAATTTTAAAACTTAAAGACGCGCTCGAAGGAGAGCTTCAAATCAACGCAGGGAGACAGAGTTTTTTAACTCATATAACGCTCGCGCGTTTTCGTCCGGAATTATTTTCAAGCTTTAAAATCAAAAAACTTAATGAAAGAATAAATTGGAATGAGAGCGTATCTTCTTTTGTTTTAATGGAATCAAGAGCCTCACCAGAAGAGGCGGATTATGAAATACTTGAAGAATTTGCCTTTTAATTAAGCACTACTGTTTCTTCGTCGGGTTAAGTGCTCTCGCGTACCCGACGAGGTTCTTTTCATGCTCGATCGCCCCGCTCTCAACGCATTGATCTATTCCGAGACTTTGCAAAACTTTCCAAAACGGCTGATTTTTAATACCGGGCAGACTGCTATCCAAGTTCAGCTCATTTAATTCTTCCTGAAGAAAGCCGCGCGAGTAATCGCCTAAAGCGTCCAAAAAGAATTTCTTTTCCTCTGCATTGATGCGGCCAAAAAGATCTGTAAAATTATGAAAATTATTTTTTATATCTTTTGTAATCCAATCAAAAAAATAGCTCCACAAAAAACGCCCGGCCACACGCGCCATTTCCTCAGGCTCAATATTCATTTTAGAATTTAAAGAAATCAGCTGATTCAAATAATTCCGCGCCTTTTCTATTGTTGCTCCGGACAATCCGGCCTGCTCAACGAACACGGAAAAATCCTCCTGTAATATTTCTCTTTTTACATTTTCAAGATCTTTGGAAAAAAGAACCTCCTTTAAATCATCAAGGCGTTTGACCGCGGTCATGGAAAAATCGCGCACTTGCCTCTCATACATCATTGCCGCGATTTCATAATCTTTTTTGTATTTTGCGGATAAATAAGATTCAATCTGATGATATTTTTTTGGAGGCAACATGGTTAAAAGCCCTAAAATCTCGGAACGGTCAAATTTTTCAAGGCCTGAAATAAAAAGCGCCTTTCGCATATAGCGCGCGGCCCGGTCAAAAGACGCGTTCATTCTTATTATCAGCCGCTCGCACGAAGCGCCGAACTTCCGGCTTTCTGTTTGATTTTTTATTCGATCCAGCAACCTGCTTACCTTCTGAATTTCAGCTTGAGCAGTATGAAAGCCGACATATTCACGTTCCTTTAATGCGGAATACATGTTGTTAATTGAATATAGGCCCACCCTATCATAGTCAGCGAGCATTTCCTCTTTAAGCTGTCCTACTATCCAGTTCGGAGTTTCGGAAGAACCGATAATATTGGAAAGTTGCATCGCTGCGAGTTTAATAATACTTTCATCCGCATTTTTTTGTTCCAGAGACGTAATCCTTTGGATATGGCCCTGAAAAAATTTCGATGGATAGACAAACCCCAAAGTAAATCCTGCGTATAAATTATGAACATTTTCGTGCTTTGTTATAAATTCTACGGATTCGGGCTCCATTTCCTTAATAAAATTAAAAGGAGTCCCAACTACATGAAATCCCAGACGATTGACACGGTCTTGATGAATGCGGTCAAAATATTCTTTTTTAACAATAAAATTGACGCCAAAGGAATCAAAAGAAACCTTTTTGAAATTTTTATCCATAGCCTTTATTTTTTCAACGTCTTTTTGCTCATTTTCTTTCGCTTTGGCCGGATTAAGCGCATTATCAACATCATTCATCAGCAAATCCCGATTGTTTTCATAAGACCGAACTTTAACAAACTTATCATTCAAAGACTCAAAGCCCTGCTCAAGCCTGACCAAAAAACGAACATCGTCACTCATCAGCGAATTTGTCATCTTTTTCCTTAATAGCGAAACCTTCCTGCTAAGCTCTTGGTACTCACTAAATTCATCATCACTGATTTTACCTTCGCCGGTTAAATACTTGTCTATTGTTCTATCAATTTTCGCTGTTTCAAAAAAAAGACCATTAGTTTCATCGGCTAATTTCGCTACCTCGGGGAATTGAGATTTTACATTTCCTAAAAAATCAGTAAAACGCTCTTCAACACCTTCCGCCGTATCCGACGGCTTAATGCTTTCAATCAAGTTAAACGCAGCGCTCGCTATTTCGGCTTTTTGTTCAAATTTGGCAAAAATAGCCTCTCTGGCGTTTCGCAAAGGCTGGCCTCCTTCGACCTCATTCGGCAAATGCGGCTCTACTTTGGATAAAAACGATTGCTTATTTTCCATACCTAAATTATACATTTATTTGATATAAAGCTGAATTTAAAAAAGGGAGGCGGATGAGAAAGTCCCACCCGCCCCGCGCTAAATTCCATTCCATAATTCGTATTACGACGTGCTACTTTCGCAGTCGCCGATTCTCCGCTTCTTTTTCCTCCCCTCTCCCAATGCTTCAAGCGAAGCTTTTGAGGAGACGGTAAACTTTTGACATGCACCAGTTTCCGAGAGAAAAATGCACCGCACTCCTCCTTTAGTGCAGACTTTTTTTTGCGTCTCCAGCGACACCCGCACCGGAACACCCCAAGTTGGCATATGCACCATATAAACCGACTCCTTGGGGCTCGCCTCAATGGTAAGACTTTCCCAGGGCGCGCTTAGGACATTGACCATGCGGCCATTTATCCTAAAAAAGGCGAACTCAAGAGAAGTCAACAAATTGATCTGGGTTCCTGACTGCGCCCAAGACACTTCGCTAAAAACCTTCATCACCTTATTTTTGGCCGCCTCATTCCCGGGCAAAACCTCTTCCAAAACCCTCACCATTTTCGCATAATTCTGGTTTTTCGCGCGGAGTACTGGGTTCCCGTTCGTCACGTAATCCAGCACAAATGCGCTCGTGTTATCGCGCATCAAAGACCACTTGCACCCTTCGTCAATAATGGCGATGCCCTTGCCAATGAGCTGATTAAAAAAAACTTCGTAAATCGGCTGCAAATTCACGACCATCTTTTCCGAAACCACAACTCGCCACGGAAAACGCCTGCCATAAAATTCAAGCCTCCCAGAAATTTTTGTCATGACTCTCCCTTTTTGGAACAAATTTTTACAAAAATATTCTACTATATCCGTTCCTCAAAAGCAAACATTTGCATGAAGCCACCCATTCTAGCCTAATTGAAATTTCTCGCGGGAATTTTACGAAATTTTGCCTAAAAAAATAGGAATCGCAAGCCTTTTTCTTTTTGTCTCGCCTTTGAGAAGAAAACTCCTTCGCTCCGGAGCATCGCCGCGATCCCCCAAATGTTGGGAAAATTTATTGGCATCAAAACTTGAACCGAAAAATAACGTATGCTTGCCGTATTTTTCACGAATCTCATCAATGCTCTTATAAATCTTGGAGACTCTTTCCGCAGAAATCGCCTCGCCGAAAAGATCGGGCTGGACATTCTCAACTTCTGCTAAATTGAAAAACACGACGCCCGTGGAACGGTATAAAAGTTTTGGGTTGAAAATATCTTTAAAAACCGATTCTGCCGCCCTTAAAACTTCGTGCGAAAAATTGGTCTCGCGGCTGAATTTTATTTCTACTCCCAGATCTCTAAAATCCTGCGTCCTTAAAAAAAATGCCGCCCCCTTCGCTGAAAGTTTAAACCTCCTCGCTTTCATGCAGGCGTTTTCCACATTTTTGGAAAGCTGGGCAAAAACAAACGAATAATCGTTTGAAGCCGGAGAAAATGTTTTCATTTTTTGGATGGATTGATAAGTCGTCTTTTCTTCCGTATCAAGAGTGATGACAAAATTTCCGTTTAACTCCTGCCATATTTCCAAAAAAGGTTTTGAAAAATATTTTCTGACCCATTCTTCTTTTCGTTCCGCGAAATTTAACGCCGTTTTTATCCCGTATTTTTGCATTAACGCGGAAGTTTGCGAACCTATACCCCATACCTTTTCAACCGGAAGATTTTTCAGATAAACATGAATCATTTTTCCTTCAATCGCCGTAAGCCCTGAAGGCTTGTTCCATTTGGAACCGATTTTCGCAAGCACTTTATTGGGCGCAAGGCCGATGGAAAAAGTAAAACCTAATTCAACATCAAGTTCTTTTTTTATTTTTTCCGCAATATCAAAATAAGACATATGAAAGGGTCTTCTCAAACCCGTAATATCAGCAAAACATTCGTCTATGCCATACTCCTCAACATCCGGCGTAAATCTTCTTACAATATTAAAAAATCTTTTTGATAAAATGCTGTAAGTCTCATAATCGGAAGGCAGGAAAACCGCGTCAGGGCATATTTTTTTCACTTCAAAAAACCGCATTGCCCGGGTAACGCCTCTCGCTTTGGCCTCATAGCTCATCGAAGCCACAATGCCTCTTTCTTTTCCGGTAATAACCGGTTTTCCAATAAGTTTGGGGTCTTTCGCCTGCTCGCATGACGCGAAAAAAGCGTCGCCGTCTATATGGAGAATCGCTTTTGGAAAAGATTTTAACATCAAAGGTTTGGTCATATTTTTTTAATACTTCCTAATAACCGCCTTAACAACAGCCGCTATCTTTAAAGTTTCTTTCGGGATAATTTTTGAATATTTTTTATTTGCGGGCTCCAGATAAATTTCCTTTCCGCGCTTTCGCAAATACTTCATAGTCCATTCGCCATCAACTTCCGCCACAACAATATTTCCGTCTTTGGCGTCATTTGTCCGCTCAACCAAAACCAAATCTCCGGAAATTATCCCCGCGTCCATCATTGAATCCCCCTTTACAGTGAGCATATAAGTAGCTTCTTTATTTGAAATTAAAAATTCGTCCAAAGTCATCGTGTCCAAAAGTTCTTCTTCTGCGGGAGAAGGCCAGCCCGCTTCCACAAAGCCGAGAACTTTCAATGATCCGAACGTCTCCCCGGGCAATAGCTTGCCTTTTTTATCTTTTTCAAGAAATTTTTGGTCAATTAATTTATTCACAAGTTTAAATGCCGCGTTTTTGGACCCAAAGCCAAAAAGCTCCGCAATTTCAGCGTAACTCGGCATTCTTCTTCTCTGCTTGTAAAACCCGGCTATTTTGTTTATATATTTATCTTCCATCCGTTTACTATATAGTAAACGTTCGTTCACCTTCAATAGTTTCAGCCAACAAAAGTGTGTATAAGCATAAAAACTACAAAACACACCCTGTAAGAATCCTGAAAAACCATCTTCGCGAAAGACGGAGAGGTGGAGCCTCAAATTACAAAAAAGTTCAGCTAAAAAAAATTAAATCAGAACACTTTTAAAAAGTGAAGGACATAGAATCCTGAAACCGCTAAAGTGCCCCCAAGAGTAAAGAGAAAAAGCCAGATTAAACTTCTCTGTAAAGTTTTCTTGCCGATTTCTTTCGGCAAGACCAAAAAAAGCAAAACTGCTCCAAAATAAACCAAAACTATGCCGTAACTTTTTGTCACCCAATGATGTCCAGAAAGACTTTTCAAATAATCTTTCAAGGGTGCATTTAAATCCGCCCAAATAGTCAAAATCACCACAAAAACTATGGAAAGTATCGAAGCTATTGCGGAAGCATAAACTAATTTTTCTTTTTTCATATTATCCCCATCTGGCCGCGGCCGAAATAATAAAGCCCATCAGCCCAATCACCAGCGCCAAAAAAGCCAGAAGTAAAATTACTGACAAAAATCCTCGCTTTAAATTATTTTCCTCAAAAACTTCTTTTGGCAGAAAAGAAACAAAAATCGCTGTTAAGGCGAGCGGCAAAATAAATAAAAAAATGTGTTCTTTAGTTTCCATTATTATGGAGTGCGCCCAAGGCGCGAGCCCTTTTTGAATAACCGGCTTAACTAAAGTCCCGTAAAATTTCACATAATAATATCCTCCGCTAAGCCAGCTTAAAGCAAAACCCAAAGTTCCAAGTATGGCGGCGAACCTTGCTCTCCTGCCTGTCGGATTTCCGGCAAGAACCTCTCCGGCAAGCCACAAAAAAGAATCAATTCCTATAATCGCGAAGCCTAAATGAAGTCCTATTAAAACCGGTTTTGCAAAAAGAAAACTGATTACATCCATAATCTCATGATAAACTACCGCGGTATTAGTGTTAAGTGAACAATATTGGTATATTATTAATTCATCACAGCTATGCGAAAAGAGATAGAAGTAAAAGCAAAAATTAATAATGTCGCGGAAATAGAAGAAAAAATATCAGCGCTTGGCGTTCAATTTTCCGCGCCTCTTCGGCAAGAGGATGAAATTTTTATTAACTTTGACATTAAAACATTCGGCGATTTTCAATCCGGAATAAATCTTTTGCGAATAAGAAAAACGAATGACGAATCGATTTTTACAATCAAACAGCCGCAATCAAACGAATTCGATTCCATTGAACACGAAACGAAAATTTCAAATCCTGATGAGATGAGAGAGGCCTTAAAACTAATGGGCTATAAATCAGCGGTGCAGGTTAAAAAAACTAGAAAAACCGCTAAATATAAAGATTTTGAAATCTGCCTCGACTTTGTCGAAGACTTGGGGGATTTTATTGAAGTTGAAAAGATCGCAGGCGAAAACGCGGATTCGGGGCAAATTCAAAACGAACTTTTTGAATTTCTTTTAAATCTCGGGATTCGGAATGAAAATAGAGTAACCCAGGGATATGACACTTTAATCTTCCTGAAAGAGGCCGGCAAGCTGAATTAAAAAAAGCACCAGCTTTTTTGCCTAACATAATCGCCTACTTAGCGGCGATTTTTATAACTCGCGTTTCGGAAATTACGGAGGTCCGCTCTCCGCAAGTGTTTTAAATTAAGATCTCAATATTTCGTCTAGCGGAGGTCCGCTCTCCGCTTCCGACTCCGCTTCCGAAGAATGGTCACAAGCTATTAAACCACTACGTTCGCTTGACAAGAATATAATTTACATCTATAATTATATAGTTCTTTAAACATAGAGTGAGCTTCTCTCTTTTTCGGGCAGATCGACCAACGAACGCCCAAAAAAGAGGGAGGCTTGCCATTAGCAAGCGGGTGCCGAGTCGGAGCGCCTTTGGCCCTCTGAATCTTTGAGAAAAAATATGAAAATTCTCAGAGTAATCGGACTCGCTCTAGCGGTTCTGCTGTTTAAGTTTTTGCTAATGCGAGGCGTATTCGGAGCATTTGAAAACGCTCTTGTCTCGTTCTTTGACGCCTTCAAAGCAATTATGGATACAGCAGGCGAAGCCGCTTCCCTCACGTCATTTAAATGACGAAATTCAGAGCCAATGCCCCTAAGGTATTGGCTCTTGAACTTTGTGCTATCGAAAACTTTTTGAAAAGATTAAAATAATAAAATGAGCTTAAAATATTCGAATCGGACATATTTTTTAGCAACTCTTTTAATACTGGCCATTTTCGCGTTAATTCTTTTTTTAATGGGACAAATCCCCATCTGCAAATGCGGATATGTAAAATTCTGGCATGGGATCGTACATAGTTCGGAAAATTCCCAGCATCTTACCGATTGGTATTCTTTTTCGCATATCATCCATGGATTTATTTTTTACTGGATTTTAAAAAAACTACTTCCTAAATTTCCAACCGGAACAAGGCTTATCATGGCCCTTATCATAGAAACCGCGTGGGAAGTCTTTGAAAATACCGACTTTACCATCAACAGATACCGCGAAGCAACCATTTCTCTTGATTATTACGGCGACAGCATAATCAATTCCGTTTTTGATGTTTTATACATGATTCTTGGCTTTATACTTTCAATGCGCCTTCCGGTATGGCTCATAGTGGCTCTCGCAATCGGCATGGAAATTTTCGCCGGATATATGATCCGAGACAATCTCTTTTTTAACACAGTTATGCTTTTATATCCTTTTGATTTTATCCTTAATTGGCAATCGCAAATCCTTAGTCCATAAATCCGCTTTCCGAATTAAAAACGGGGCATTTTAATTCCGTCCGCGTAGTGGGCAATAGGCAATAGCAATAGGGTCACAATAGCAATATGCAATAGGGTCAGCCACCATTTTTTCTTTTTCGGCCCACCGACCGTTGCGTCTGTTCTAAGCCATATTTTTTTACGATTTTCCCAACCCATACATCAGATCCTAGTGGACTATTTTTAATAATAGACCTTTGAATAACTTCCTCCTCTGCAACAGTTTGGGGTTTGTTCAGCCAAGATAAATAATCGTCCGGCGGAGGTACGGGCCATGGCGAAAGAAGTTTCTTCTGCTCTGACGTCCCCTTTTCTCGTCTCCATACGCTTGACCATTTCCATTGTTCAGCTTTTTTGACCAAGTTTGCTCTTTTTGGATTTCGTTCAACATATCTGACAAGAGTAAGAAAATATTTGTCTTCGGCGCAAATGAATGATTTATACCTACCCTGATAGAGATGGCCGCCTCCGATTGATTTCTTTTCCACGTGCCACCTTCTTGTGTGCGTATTGGTTATCCAACTCATAAATTGCACCAATTCCCCGTCATGTTTGGGATAAAGTATCAAATGCCAATGATTCGGCATTATACAATAGCTAAGAATACGCAAGTTAGTACGTTCTTTTCCTTCTTCAAGGATTGATTCAAATAATTTATAATCATCTTTCGATTCAAAGATAGTAGCGCGTGCATTGGCGCGGTTAATAATATGATAGACGAGATTTCCTTTACTGATTCGCTCTATTCTGGGCATGATTCAGTATATCATTAATGGTGGCTGACCCCATTATCTTATTCCATTATTCCATTATTCCATTATTCCATTATTCCATTATTCCATTATTCCATTATTCCATTATTCCATTATTCCATTATTCCATTATTCCATTATTCCATTATTCCATTATTCCATTATTCCATTATTCCATTATTCCATTATTCCATTATTCCATTATTCTGACCTGCGTTTGGGCTTGGTTCGTCCGCAGGTGTCGCGGACTCGCCCTAGCGTCGGTTCTCATTTTCATAGTTTTATACCTCCTTTCTTAAATTCCTTATTATTATACCATTCGGTCCTTTCTTTTTGTAAAGGAATATAGTATATTTGATCTACGGCCTAAATGGCCAATTTTTTATGTCACAGGAAATTCGAAATATAGCAATAATCGCGCACGTCGACCACGGAAAGACAACTTTAACCGACGCGCTTATGCGTCAGACCGGAGTGGCCGAAGAAGGCGTTTCCATGGACTCAAACACGCTCGAACTGGAGCGCGGCATTACTATTTACTCTAAAAACGCCGCGATTTTTTATAAAAATACGAAAATTAATATAGTAGACACGCCCGGCCACGCGGATTTCGGATCAGAAGTCGAACGAGTGCTTCGCTCCATTGATTCGGTTTTACTTGTAGTTGACGCGCAAGAAGGCCCCATGCCGCAGACAAGATTTGTTTTAAAAAAATCTCTTGAGCTTGGGATTAAACCTATCGTAGTAATAAATAAAATTGACAAGCCCGCGGCAAATCCCGCCAAATGCGAAGAGCAGGTGCTTGAACTTTTTCTTGAACTTGGGGCCTCTGAAGAACAAGCCGATTTTCCGATAGTATACGCGATCGGAAAACAAGGAATCGCTAAAATAAATCTTGAAGATGAATCTCAAGATCTTACTCCCCTTCTTGAAACAATCATCGCGAAAGTTCCGCCAGCTTCAAAAAATATGGAAACAAAATCTTTGCGCTTCCAGCCTTTTAATCTCGGATATGATAACTTCCTTGGGCGCCTCGCGATCGGACGTGTTTACGAAGGAGAAATTTCTCCGGGCCAAAATATTTTTATAAAACAGCCTTCCGGAGAAACAAGGACGGGGAAAATCGCCAAAGTCTTTACTTTTAAGGGGCTCGAAAGAATTGAAGCTGACAAAGCCGTGGCTGGAGATATTGTTTTGATTTCGGGGCTTCCGGATATTTTCATCGGCGAAACAATAGCGTTAAATTCAGACGCCCAGCCGTTGCCCGCGATCGCGATTGACGATCCTACCATAGTTTTAAATTTTCTAGTAAACAACTCTCCCTTTGGAGGAAGAGAAGGCAAAATGGTAACCTCCCGCCAAATTCGAGAGCGTCTTGAACGCGAGCTTGAAGTAAACGTCGGGCTAAAAGTTGAATTTATTTCCGGGGATTTATTTAAAGTCTACGGACGCGGTGAGCTTCATATTGCAATTTTGCTTGAGAATATGAGGCGCGAAGGGTATGAGCTTCAAATATCCCAGCCGCAAGTAATTATCCGCGAAATAAACGGCGCCAAGTCCGAACCTTTCGAAGAAGTAATCGCGGATGTCCCGTCCGAATTTCAGGGCACGATCATAGAAAGGCTCGGCGGGCGCCGTTTTGTTTTAAAGGATTTAAAGCAAACAGATAACCTGGTTCGACTCACTTTTGAAGGCCCGACAAGAGGGCTTCTCGGCTACAGAAATCAATTTATAATTGATACAAAGGGCCTTGGAATTCTTTCTTCGAGAGTAATAGGATTTAAACCTTACGCCGGCGAGATAGAAAAGCGGTCGGTCGGATCAATGGTTTCAATGACTCGCGGAAAAGCTCTTGGTTACGCGCTCTGGAATCTTCAGGAACGCGGCGTGCTATACATTCCGCCCACTACCGAAGTTTATGAAGGTATGGTTATAGGAAACACGTCCAAAGGAGATGAAATGAACGTTAATCCTACAAAAGGCAAACAGCTGACAAACATGCGCTCAAAATCTTCTGATGAAGCGATTGAGCTTACTCCCCCATTTGAACTTACTATTGAAAGGGGCCTTGAAGTTATGGCCGAAGACGAATATCTTGAAATAACACCTAAAAGCGTAAGGCTTAGAAAACAATTTCTTACTGAAGTGGACCGGAATCGCGCGAAGAAAAAAGAGTTTGAGCTTTCGAAAAACTGACATGCGAAACTTATTCTCGTCACAACCAGTAAATGAATCCCGTTAGAAATTTTAACAAATATTTGTTTATTTCAATTATTACAGCCGAAGGCGGATTCGCAGTTACGCATTATTTAAAATTTACCTCGGCTGAATTTCTAACGGGATGAAAATTTTCGTTAAAGCAAAACCTGGAGCAAAAGCCGCTAAAATTGAAAAGACCGGGGATTTTTCTTTTGAGATTTGGGTTAAAGAAGCGCCTAAAAAAAATCAGGCGAACATAGCCATAATGGAAGCTCTTGCCGCTTATTTGAAAATAGCGCCTTCCCGGATTATTTTAGTTTCAGGCTTTTCTTCAAAACAAAAAATCTTCGACATATCATAAAAAAAGTAGCTTATTTTTATACCCAATTCGCAAAATTTTTAAGGAGTAAAATAAACGTACATGAAACAATTATATATTTCCGATTCAAAGACTTTTAAGATCTCACGATCAAAGATCGATCTTTTTATTGATTGCCACCAATGCTTTTATCTGGACAGAAAACTTGGAGTATCTAGGCCGTCTGGCCCCCCATTCACGCTTAATTCAGCGGTAGACCATCTGTTAAAAAAAGAATTTGATATTCATCGCGCCAAAAATAAAGCCCATCCCCTTATGTCCGAGTACAAAATAAAAGCCGTCCCATTCAGCCATAAAAATCTGAATGATTGGCGAAATAATTTCAAAGGGATTCAATACCTTCACCCTGAAAGCAATTTTCTTATTTTCGGAGCCGTCGACGATGTCTGGATAAATGATTCAAAAGAGCTTCATATAGTGGATTACAAAGCCACATCCAAAGCGGGAGAAGTTGAATTGACCGACGCCAAATACCACGATGCCTACAGAAGACAAATGGAAATTTATCAATGGCTTTTCCGAAAAAACGATTTTAAAGTTTCCGATACAGGTTACTTTGTTTATGCGAACGGACAAAAAGATCGAAAGGCTTTTGACGCAAAACTTGAATTTGACGTAAAAATTATTCCTTACAAGGGAAATGACGATTGGATTGAAAATATAATTATGAAAATTAAAAAATGCCTGGACGACAATTCAATTCCTCCATCTTCAGAAATCTGCGAGTTTTGTTTTTACAGGAAAAGTGCCGAGGCGGCTTTCTAAGTATGCTATAAATAAAAAGTGGTATATTATAAAATATCGCAAAAAATATGACAAAATGGCTAATTTTAACGGTTGTTGTCGCAGTGGGGATCATCGGCTCCGGCGTATATCTGCGGACAAGGCCAGGCAAACTTGATGATTTCGCGAAATGCCTTGGCGACAAAGGTGCTGTTTTTTACGGGGCTTTTTGGTGCCCGCACTGCCAGAACCAAAAAAAACTTTTTGGGAATTCTCAAAAGAAACTGCCGTACGTGGAATGTTCAACGCCCGACGGAAAAGGAAGAACTCAAATATGCATAGATAAAAAAATAGAAGGCTACCCCACTTGGGAATTCGCAGACCAGTCGAGACTTTCCGGCGAGATCAGCCTTAAGGAACTTGCTGAAAAAACTACTTGCGTTCTGCCTTAAACACAAATCATGCTCAATCTAGTCAATTCCACCCTTTCTTATTTCACAATTTTAGGCCAAATTTTCGGCCTGGTTTTAATTATTCTTTTTTTAACGCAAAGAAAAACCGGAAACCCTCTGCTGAATTTCATTTCGAAAAACGTTTTTTTAATTGCCTTTGCGGTTTCTTTCGGATCAATGGCCTTAAGTCTCTTTTATTCTGAAATAGCCGGATTTGCGCCATGCGCTCTTTGTTGGTATCAAAGAATTTTTATGTATCCGATAGCCTTTATCGCGCCGTTGGCTTGGTTAAAAAAGGACGAGACAGCGGTTAGATATATTTTCATGCTTTCCTTAATAGGGCTACTAATCGCCGCATACCATACGCTTTTGCAATTCGGAATTACCCCCAATCTCCCATGCGCCGCGGAGGGAGTATCGTGCGCGCAAAGATTTGTTTTGAGCTTTGGATACATTACCATTCCAATAATGTCCATCACGGCTTTTACGATTGTTCTTATTTCTTCAGCGATCAGAATTTTCCATAAGTAAAAAAACTAATGAATTTTTGCAGTTAAAATTTTAAATATCTTTCCCAATATTCATAGAGTTCCCGCGTAGCAATTAAATCACCGACATTATACTTCGCGATATCAAAAAATTTTTTCTCCCGAAAAAGACGGCCGACATCTTCCCCCTTTATCCCCTCAGATTTAGGGCTCTTTATGCCGAAAGCCCTTGCCCACATATGAAGCCCTCCCTTTCTGCGGACAGCGCCGTAAAAAGTAAGCTGATCCTGCAAATCTATATGCATGGCTCCATGCCTTTGGCTTGAAATATATCTATTCGACATTAGATCTTTTGACGGCTTAATTCCGTGAATTGCCGAACGCACCATCAAAAAAGGAGCGTCAAAAGCTCTGCCGTTATAACTGACAAACTCGTTGTAATATGAAGCGCCCGACCAGAAACTTTCAAGCATATCTTTCTCGGACATAGGCTTAAACGATATTCCATTCTCTTCAGTTTCTCCCAAATCCTCTCCGGGCGCCTGGAAATAAACCGTGCCTTTTTTCTTGTCATAATCCAAAACACCGATCGCCACTATCTCTCCCGTTAAGGGAGAAAAACCAAGCCCCTGCTTTAGATCCGAAAGCATATTTTCGTATTCAGCTTCATTGGAAGCTTCGCGCTTTATCCAGCGCGTTAAAGTTTCCTTGGTTGTTTTATCAAGTTCGTCAAAATTCTCGCCGACAGTTTCAATATCAAATATAAGTTTTGCCATAAATTTATTATAACATTGACTTTTAACTTTAATCATTCAATAGTGTAAATGAAATACTTCTTTAAAGAAAGGAAAACATATGGTTGAAGCACTAAACGCATTATATCGCTTATATGCAAACTTTTCAGGTCGAGACAAAACAGAGGCGCTTGCGAAATCGCTCGGGATAAGAATTTTACACCAACCGTGGATCCAAAACGGTGATGCACTTTTTTTCGAAAGCCCGCGCGTATGCAAAATTCCGTTATTTGCTGGCGACAATAAAATCACGGAAGAAATCGCGTTGTGGACTTTTTACCACGACTCGTCTCATTTGATTCTGAACGGGACGAATAGTCCATATAACACGCTTGAAGCTGAAATAATATGCGACAATTTCGCGCTCGCCATGAGCTTCGCTCATTCCGGCGACTCCTTCCTTCTTTGCGGACGCATCATGGACGAAGATAGTTTTAATGATCTTCTAACATGCAGGACTCGAGAAGCAGACATCCAAAAAAGAGCTGGGTTCCTTGGAGAAAAAATACTGCATGAATGCCTTAAGATCAAAAAAAGACTAAAGGGCAGGCATGGGCAGAAAGAGTTTCTTTCCCAGATGGCCCCGCTTTTCAGGCTAGCGAATAATCTTCGCGCCTAAACCATTTTAGGCCTATCACCAACAAAAGCCCGCCGGAGAGGAATCTCCTGCGGGCGCTTGTTTTTTTAAACGCCATAATTTTTTAATTTTTTCGAAAAAGTTTTTTCATCCAGCCATCAAACCCCAAATACTTACCCGCACCGATCACCGAAAAATAAAGAAGTATCAAAGCATAAATAATATGGTCATCTACTATGTAGGAGCTCTTGCCGATGTAAGGAAATTCGAGCACCGGCAAATAATATAAAACCATCAAAGCTATGCCAAGAATTGATGAAAGACGGACAAAAATTCCCAAGATCAAGGAAGCGCCTAATAAAGTAAGCCCCCATTCATTTACAAAATTTATAATCGGCAAAACGCCCGGATTTAAAAACCACTGGAAAAGCCCGGGGAAAGTTTTAGCCCCCTTTAAATATCCTTCGGCTGACCATAAGGGATTTAAGACTTTGGTAATTCCCGCATAAAACATGACCCAACCCAGTGAGATTCTTAATAAAAATAAGGAAACTTTTTGTAGATAAGACATATAAATATTATACAACAAATTTTTAAAAATGCCTCGTCTCCGTAATGTATCATGAGCTTTGCAACACCTAGGGCTAAAATGAGGAATATGCCATATACAAAAGTACCAAATATGCCGAAGGTGCGTAGAGACGCGGTGAATTTAGTTAAATATCGAAAATGGTCGAT
>Ga0209542_10003122_pt1 | contig 35874 bp, 29 predicted proteins | sample RifCSPhighO2_01_FD_184028 | JGI IMG/M metagenome (GOLD analysis project Ga0209542, IMG submission 184028) | Soil microbial communities from Rifle, Colorado - Rifle CSP2_plank highO2_0.1 (SPAdes) (version 2) | ecosystem: Environmental > Terrestrial > Deep subsurface > Rock core/Sediment ...
GGCTGACCCTGCCTCAGGAGTCCGCACACGGCCTCCTCAACGGCTTCCTCGCGAGCCGATGCCTTCTTCAAGCAACTCCGGTTATGACAGCGGTAGTAGACATGGCCTTTATGGAGTTCGCCGGTGAGAAGCCCCCCGCACGCGCCGCAGGTGAGGAGTCCCCGGAATAGGAACGGATGAATAGGAGCGACATGGCGTACCCGGCCCGCGAGCACTCGCTGAACCGTCTCAAACAGGCGCGGTGCGATGAGCGGCTGGTGCACGCCCTGATAGACTTCCCCGGTTGGCCCCATCGTCACGAGACCCATGTAGAAAGGGTTGTTCAGGATTGAAGAGATCGCAGAGCGAAGCATCGGTCTCCCGCTCCGGTTGGTCAAGCCCACGCGCCGCGCTTGCACTACAAGAGTGTCGAGGCTGTGGTTCCCGGAGGCGTAGAGTTCAAACAGGTGCCGCACCAGCCGCCCCCGGACCGGATCGATCTCCTTGGGTATACCCTTCCCTCGATCCAGGTACCCAAGCGGCGCTGCGAGAGGATACAAGCCCTGCTTGAGCCGGCCATACATCCCTTTGCGGGTCTCCTCACGCAGATTGCGGATGAAGTCGGCGGCAACCACGGCTTGGATGTCAGCCGAGAGCCGTCCGCCCCGCGTCTGGAGATCAAGGGCGTCGCCCGCGAAATGCACGTCCACGCCGGAGTCAATCAAATCCCCAATATCGGCCCAGTCTCTCAGGTTGCGGGCCGAGCGGTCGATCTTGTGAATGACGACCCCATTCAGCTTGCCCCTCCTGAGCAGATTGATCATCTGACTGAACAAGGGCCGTCCCAGTTTGGCCGCCGTCTCACGCTCCTCGAACCACTGGGAAAGGGCGATGCGGTTGCGGGCGGAGTACGCCTCAATCGCGGCGCGTTGCTCCTGCAGCGATACGCCTTTGTCGCCTTGTTTGGCCGTCGAGACACGGATGTATCCCGCGTATGTTTTCATGGTTGGGGAGGGGATGAATTCTCTTCAGAAGCGAAGAGCTTGGAAGCTACCGTTTTGCAGGGGGTCTTGTCAAAGCTCTTATCCACAGCAAGTGCCTCTTGCTGCTCCACGATCTCAATCACCAAACTCAGATAGCGCCGGAGATTGAATTCAGCCTCCTGGAGTTCCTCCTCATTGAGGGTTGGGAAAAGCTCCCTGAGGGATGCGGAGATGGGGTCCTCAGCCATCTCTCAAGGCTATCGTGCCTCCCTCAGTCCCCAAGACGGGAACTCATGCCTGATGCGGCAATTTCTCCATCCTTGGACTTTCTCGATCTGTTGCTACCGTGGGACGATGCACCCCATCGGTGACCACCTCCCCAAGGCTCCGAATCCTTCCTCCTCGACGTATCCACTCGTCTCGACGGTCATGACTGACGGCACGGTGGTTGAAATGCTATACCAGCCTGATCCGGGTGAGACATCATTCTGTGTGTTCCGTGACGGTGAGTGGACCATCCAGCCCGACATTGTTGTGAGTGGCCGCAGATATGTCCCGTACTCGCCCTCCAACAACCTGCTCAAACACGAGGTGGTGCTGTTCCCCTCGGAGCCGGAGGAGTACGAATCGGAGGAGGCATTGATCACCGAGATCCAGTCCTTCCTCCACCGCTACGTGGACGTCTCGCCCCTTTTCGAGCAGATCACCGCCTACTACATCCTCTTCTCGTGGGTGTACGACGCTTTTGCCGAGCTGCCGTACCTGCGCGTCCGCGGCGACTACGGCTCAGGCAAGACCCGTTTCCTGCTCATCACAGGTTCGCTCTGCTACAAACCCATCTTCGCCAGCGGCGCTTCTACCATCTCACCCATCTTCCGTATCCTGGACGTCTTCCGGGGGACGCTCATCATCGATGAAGGCGATTTCCGGATGTCTGACGAGCGAGCCGAGATCGTGAAGATCCTCAACAACGGCAACGTCAAGGGATTCCCGGTGCTCAGGAGTGAAGTGACACGGGACAAAGAATTCAAACCCACAGCCTTCTCCGTATACGGCCCCAAAATCGTGGCCACGCGTGGCGACTACCAGGACCCCGCCCTGGAGAGCCGCTTCATCAAGGAGGAGATGGGCACACGGCCACTGCGTGAGGACATCCCCATCAACCTGCCTCCCGCGTACAAGGAAGAAGCGCTGCACCTGCGCAACCGACTGATCCTGTTCCGCTTCCGCAACAGGAACAAACGCCGCATCGTGGAGGGTCTCATCGACCGCTCCATCGAACCCCGGCTCAACCAAATCTTCGTGCCGCTGCTCTCTATCATCGAGGACGAGCGGGCCCGCAAGGACCTCAAGGACCTGGCCCGCTCGTATCAACGGGAGATCACCACCGAGCGGGGTATGGACACGGAAGCGCACGTCTTGGAGGTGATCCAGAGCCTCCAGGAAGCCGGGGAACCGCTTTCGATCAAGGAAATCACCCGCTGGTTCGCGGACCGGCACGGGGAGGAGTACGAGCGCAAGATCACCCCCAAGTGGATTGGGTACGTGATCCGGAAGAGGCTGCATCTGAAGACGCACAAGAGTGACGGGGTCTTTGTCATTGAGGCAGGGCAGAAGCAGGTGATTGAGCGGTTGTACAGGAAGTATGGAATAATCGGAGAGTGAATCCTCTGACATCCAGTCCCGTCTGAGTGCTGACCTCAAACTGACATGCGACAACCACCGAGAAAAGAGTCTCTTTCGAAAAACTCACTTGCGAAATGCCTCTTGGGGGAGTCCACTCGTAGTGATAATCGTTGGGTCACGCCACAGGTAGTCATCCTTGTCCATGAAGTCAGCGAGAAGCAACACCGGTCCCTTGTAATCTGTAGAAAACAGGGCACATCCTTTGACTTCGCATGGAACACGTGGTTCGAGCAGTATCGGATCAGGATCAGGGGATCTGCCAACAGCTTCCTCCGCGTAGTAATAACCGAGATACTCGATTGGTGGAACGAGATCCGGGAGCCTATCTGGCTCAGTCAGCTGAGAGGATGAAAGATCTGCAAGTGATTTCACATACAGCTTACATCCAGGATTTCTCCCGACCTTTCCCTTGATGAGGACGGTGCCGATATTGGTCAAGAATACCCTAACCAACACGACAGACCGATCAAGATGACGAACAACAGTCACCTTGGTGACGATTCTCAAAGCTTTCTTGGCCACCCGTAACTTGAAAAACTTATAGAGGGGCCAACCAGCGGCCGCAAAAGCGATGACAACCAGACTACTCACTGCCTGGAGGACAGAAAGGATGTCTGTCATAATCTCTCCTCTCTCAGATGGTGGGGTTACAGCATGTCCTGGCGATCAGAACTAAATAATATTCGTAACCCATGCTCGCCTATCGTAAAGCGCTATTCAGATTAGCCATCCTCGCGTAATTTGCAATCCCCCCTTTCCTTGGGATGCTCGGTTACCAGAGCAACCCAGTCCGTCGATCCCGGTAGGGAGTTCGGGGACTTCAGGGACATTGGAGAGAACTCCCAGGGGGATAGTAAAGCGGCCCATGGCTCTGTCAACGGCTTGCGTTTCTGAGCCTCTCTTCGATGCCCCCGCCCATGGGAAATCCCTGAAGTCGTTAACGCCTTGTTGGAACCGCAGCTTTGCCGTTTTGGCAAGAGCCAGGCAGCTTAGGCCGCCGCGTCTCCATCTATGGTGTACAAGTCATCGTCGGCAGCGATGGATTCACCCGGTCCTTCGCAAGTGACGAGGAATGCGACGTTGACAAACACTGGAGAGTAACCAAGGGGCGCCAAGTCAATCTCACGAGAGTATTTGCCTGCGAACAAACGTTCCTTGACGAAGAGCTGTGGGCCAGGATAAAGCTCAATCAAGTCGGGCCCTGATTTATGTGTACGAAGAGTGTAAAAAAGTGCGAGTTCTCGTACCACATACATTGCCAGGTCGTCAAGGTGAGACGAAACGAACCCAGGCGGTAATCGCTTTTCGCGCGGTAACAGGTTTATTCGTACCTGACTGTGCACATCTCGGCTGAAGACACCATACTTCTTAAACGCGCCCTGAAGTGTGGTGAGAGCCTCGTCAAACACATCCTTGTGAATTGCAACATACTTCGATTCCGCCGTTGTGAAGATAGGGAAGTTGGCAGATCGCGAAGCTCGCTGGAACATACGTCCGATCTCATCGGCCCTCCGTCTCGCAATCTGCCGTCCATCGTTCTGGTCTAGGCCTCGGAAGACCTGGTAATTGATCGCTTCGCATTCGTCTCCAAGAAGCACTTCAAGCTGGCTGTACGATCCGTGGAGCCATGCTGCAAGCCTCCTCGCAAAGGTGAAGCTGAATGCCCTGTTTGACAGGGACACCCCCAAGAATGGAATCTGTGTCCGACCAAGAGACATTGATCTGTTTATACCATGAAGAAGCACAGCATGTCACCCGATTCCTTCGGCTCGAATCGATAAATATGGCGTCTTGTCTTTTTGCCGTACGAGTATTCTCCGCTTTCCCCACTGCCATCGGTATAAGCCTGAAATGCGCTATCAACGCTTTCGAGTTGCTCAACGAAAAATATCTTCGGCACAAGACTCGGCCTTCTCAGGAACTCAAGAGAAAGCTGATGCACCATCTCAGCGTGTCGGTACATTGTCGCCCAAGGACACCAAATGTATGTCGGAGAAAGATTAAATACCCCCGCCCAACGGCAGACGATGTGATAATGGTGGTGCTTGCCTTTCCAAGCAGGCCGCGTCAAGGTAACGACTCGATTTGGTTGGGCTGAACGAATCACATCATACTGAGTTGCAGATAACGGAATAGCACTTCCTTTTTCATTGATATATTCAACGGAATCAATCGCCATCTGCGAGTTGGGTGTATCACCGGCGATGAGAAAATTGAACGGCGCCTGCTTGCGACAGTCGCCCTCGAATGTAAAGTCGAACAAGGGTTCCGGTCCAATAACATAACGGTCTTTGCGGTGGACGCGCGAATATGGCGATACCGCCATGTCAGACGCTCCCACAGCTGCCATGGCATACATCTCTTTTTCAATTGCTTCCAGCATCTTGATACGCCCAGCTCCGCGTAGTTTCTGGTTTGCGATGTCTCTCAGAATCGACTGTGCTACTTCATCAAGCTCATGCAGCTTGTCACTCAGTGCGCGTGCCTTAGAGTGGATATCCGTTGGTAGCACACCTGCTGGGCCTTTGTATAAGTCGCTATGGAACAGAGACGCCCAAGCATCCTGTAAGAGCGTTCTTAGTTGAAGCTCGGCGCAATTGAACCCGTCCTTGCCGCGCGGCCATTTTACGTCAAGGTGGTGACCACGGTAACCTGAATCGGAATTGGGAGTTTCGCTCCAGTCTTTGGCTCCCTTACGAGGCTCGACATAGTGGAGGCCACGGAAGGCGTCCTTCTTAATTGATTCCCCCAGATACTTGACATCCTCAAGAGTATGGCAAACAATTCTTGCCCCGATCAGATCCCTCACATGTCCCATTAGCAACGCATCCTCTGGGTCCAAGGTGGTATCGTTGATAATCTTGCGATAGAGAGAGTCGCATTCCTTATGCCGTGCCTCGTGCAGTCGGAAGCGCATAATATGTGGGGACAAACCTTTCTCTTTCCGTTCATCATCCAAGGCATCAAGCGCCTGCTCAAGGATGCTTCGTAAGTCTGCTGCTACGGTTTGAAACCCTTCCTCGGCAGCCCGGTACCGCTTTTCGAAATCAGTATACCTCATATTCGTGCTCCCTTTTGCGACGAAGGCCGTAAGAATACCAAAAGGGTACCGACGAGGAAGACGAGAGAGCTAATCGTGAAGGCATAGGCTGGGCTTCGATAGACGTCTTGCGGAAAAAGCCGAACCAAAAAGGAAGGAAGGCCATCGTATCCGCTTGTCAACACAGAATATAGACCGTTTATCCACGCTGCTGAAAAGCCGAAACTGATCGACGCTAGTGCGGGGATCCTTAGATCCTGTAGGGATTTTCTCTGTGGTGTCATTACTCCGCACAACACCGACGGAAACAAAGCAAGCTGTCCTGCGGACACTGCAAACACCATATCAACAATGCCAAAACCTGTATGTCTCAAGAGCATTGCCACGCAGAGTCCGCCTAACCCGAGGGCGATGACATGGGTTCGCGCTATGCTCACCACATTGTCCGAGTCGGCCCTTTTTCGCAGCTGTGACAAGTCGAGAGAATATACAAGGGCGGCTGAATTGATAAATGCATCAGCGGACGAGAACATTGCGGCGCCCAGCCCCGGGGCGAGAATGCAACCAACAAGGAACGCGGTTGCAGAGGGCAACGTTATGGCGCTCTGCAAAATGACTTTGAAAGGTTCTTCTCCTGGGGCTAAATTGGTTGCTACAAGTAGGGCAAGACCGATTAGGAAAGTCCAAGTCCCAACGAACAGCCAGATAGCCTTCGCGGTTCCCTTCATCGCCGCTCGATCCGAAGCCGCTGCGCGCGCCCGCTGCCATGCCTGAGTGTCTACGAGAGGATACGGTACGTTGATGAAGAAAAGTCCGGTAGCGACTGCTGGCGGCAGGAGCCAAGAGTGTGCCTGGCTCGTGTCCATCACTGGGGGATGGCCTGCGGCCAGCCAATTGCGAACGGCCAATACCCCCAGTGTAGCAAGAGAGGCGAGCAGAAGTGCTGTCTGACTCCAATCTGACCGGACGACGGACCGGAATCCTCCGACCGCAGAATAGGCAATAGTCACGAGAGCAAACAGCACGATGGCCCCATCAACAACTTCCGGGTTGAGGTTCAGCGCTGACAAGAGGACATCAGCGGCAAAAAGCTCTGTGGAGAATAGACCAAGAAAACCAGCAATGGTTGCCGTCGAAGCGAGAATGCGCACCGCGTCGGACTCATATCGACGACCAAGGAATGAGTGGATCGTGTCCCTTGGAACTGATTTCCTACGAATTGTCGGCACTATTAGAACAAAGAATCCCCACCCCAAGCAGAAAGTCAGTGTGGCCCATGAGAGGCCGATGCCGAATACTACTCCGAGTTGGAGGAGTGCGATGACAACGGTTGCGAGCGACATGCTGGACGAGAATTGGCTTACCGTGACAGTACGCTCACTTAGACTCCATCCATCGAAGAAATAGGTCCCCAGACTTCTGACGCGTTTTCTATCCGCCAAGGACAATAGCAGATAATAGAAAATGCTCAGGGCAAGTCCTATTGTTGCACCAAGGAAGAGGTAACTCATGCCGTTTCCATTCTTAGGGCACGCTTAGACGAACCAACCACTCCACTCACATCATACCTACTCTATCGCGACCACGGTGGCGCCGCATTGGCGGTATGCCCCGTCTCTCGGCTTGGCAAGTATCCGTCCGTATCTTGTTTATCGGAAAAGTGCTTATGGAGGATAGCACGCCACGGTCCGGAGGCAATAATGGACTTGAGCAAAAACTTGAAAGCCAGTACAGACTCGACGGCGAGCTTTCCATTCCTCGCTCTAGCCGCTCTTTAGAGGCTTGATCGGCGAGTTCTTTACACCGTACCAAGCCTTCGAATAACCTCCGACAGTTCCATTACAGATTCCTTCGACAGCCGACACACAGCTTCCAGAAGCCTGCCAAATCCCTCATCCCCGATCTTCCACCCAGCTGATTCGAGAGCGAGGCGTTCCACCAGCAGTTTACGCCCAACGCCGGTGGGCCGCTCATAGATGCCACGGGCGATCTGTTCAACGTGCTCTGCCACGGATGGCTCTAGTGTCAGGTTAATTTCGCAAGTGGCCTTCGGCATGGGTTCAGAACTTCCCGTCGGGCTGGTCAGGGATACTGATAGTGCGATTCCCGGTGTACGTCAATCACTGACACCTTTCCCGATCCAGCTCCATGGACTTCAGGGACATTAGGGACATTGGGAGGGGCTCCCAGAGGGAGAGGCAATCGATCCACGGCCCTGTTAACTGCTTCGTTTTTTGACGGTCCATCCGATCCAGCTCCCCCAGCGAAGTCCCTGAAGTCCCTAATGTCCCCCTCTCGTGCTGAGCAAACTGAAAATGTGCTCATCCGGCACATTTCCCATTCTTGGCTCACTCTCTTGCGACTTTAGAATGGATGCAGACGATCACTCATTTGTTGTGGTCGTGGTCGATCAACACAACGTTCATGTCGCAACCACTCCACAACTATCTGCGCATGTTCCGCCGCAGCGCGGGACTGACTCAGAAGGAACTCGCGTACCTGCTTGGTATCCACAGCGCCTCACCCGTCTCCCGCTACGAGCGCTCGCTCCGGGAGCCAAGTCTCCACACCCTGCTTGCGTTTGAACTCATCTTCCGAACCCCTGCCCGACGCCTCTTTGCTGGTGTGTACGAAGACCTCAACCACCGCACGTTGGGCCGGACCAAACGGCTGCTGGCACGCATGGAAAAGGGCCGGGGTAACGCACACCTCGACCGCAAGCGCGAGACGCTCGAAGCGATCCTTTCTGATGAGGGGGACACCCTTGACCTGCCCACATGACACGCCCTGCATATACCGACCGGGTCCTGGCTCTTGATCCCATCAGCCGGGGGCTGGGCATCGTGATCTTTGAGAGCCCCTCACTTCCCATCGAGTGGGGCATCAAGGAGGTGCGGGACCGCAAGGAGGAGCACTGCCTCGCTCTGGTGGCTGACCTGCTGGACCGATTCCAGCCGGATATCGTGGTCATGGAGGACATGGAGGCGCTCACGTGCCGCAGGTGTGAACGGGTTCGCTCGCTGGTGCACGCAATCAGCACCCCTGCCGCCTCCCGTCACGTGCCCACGGCGCTCATCACCCGCGATCAGGTCAACGCCACGTTCGGGGTTTCCACCAAGCACCAAGTGGCCACGTTGATCGCCTCACGCCTCCCGGAACTGGCCTCCTTGCTCCCGCCTTTCCGCAAACCGTGGATGAGCGAGGACCCCCGCATGAGCCTGTTTGACGCTGCCGCCTTCGCGCTCGCCTACTACCACGCCAAAGAGCAATGGATTAAGCTGAAGTTCCCCCCGATTGAAGCTTGATTTCGTGATGTAAGTGGTTGATCTGATAGAGGATGAGTGTTAGGTATGCCTGTCAGAATGTACCCATGTATAGTAGAATGGTGTACTTGACATCAAAGGATGATGTGTGTTAGTCTGCATCCATGTACATCGAAAAGGTTCCCAACCGCAACTCACCCCCCGCCATCCTCCTGCGCGAATCCTGGCGCGAAGGCGGCAAAGTCTGCAAGCGCACCGTCGCCAACCTGACTCACTGGGACCCGCATATCGTCGAGGGTCTGCGCCAAATGCTTAAAGGCAAGAAGTTGGTTCCGTTGGAGGTTTTCCGCATCGAGCGCAGCCTCCCCCACGGGGCGGTGCAAGCGGTTCTACACATGCTGCGCAAGATTGGCCTGGAGGATTTGCTGGACCCACGGAAATGCCGTGAGCGAGACCTTGTGGTGGGGATGATCGCCGAGCGCTTGCTGCATCCAGCCTCGAAACTGGCGGTGATACGCAACTGGCATACGACGACCCTGGCGCAAGAGATGGGGGTCGAGCAGGCCGACGAGGATGAGTTGTACGAGGCGCTGGACTGGTTGCTGCGGCGTCAGGAGAAGATCGAGAGGAAGCTGGCGCGCCGGCATCTCGTGGAGGGTGGCAGAGCGCTGTACGACGTCAGCAGCAGTTATTACGAGGGGAGTCACTGTCCCTTGGCGAAGTTCGGGTACAACCGGGATGGGAAGAAGGGCAAACCGATCATTGTGTATGGGGTGTTGGCGGACGAGCGGGGGTGTCCGGTCTCGGTGCGGGTGTATCCGGGGAACACGGGGGATCCGAGCACGGTCCCGGACCAGGTGGAGAAGATCCGTGAGAGTTATGGCCTATCGCGGGTCGTGTTAGTGGGAGACCGTGGGATGCTGACCCAGACACAGATCGAGAAGCTGAAGGAGCATCCGGGTCTGGGGTGGATTTCGACGCTGAAGAGTTCCGCCATCCGCGCCCTTGTCAATCAGGGAGCGATCCAAATGTCGCTGTTTGATGAGACGAACCTGGCGGAGATCGCCTCGCCGGACTATCCGGGGGAGAGGCTGGTGGTGTGCTACAATCCGCTGTTGGCGGACGAGCGTGGCCACAAGCGGGAGGATTTGCTGCAATCGAGCGAGGATCTGCTGGAGCGGATCGAGCAGGAGGTGTTGCGGAGAAGGCGGACGCCGCTGTCGGCGGAGAAGATCGGCCTGAAGGTGGGAAAGGTACTCAACCGCTACAAGGTCGGGAAACATTTTGCTCGGAGGATCGAGGAGGGGCGTTTCGAGTGGAACCGCAACGAGGAATCGATCCGCGAGGAGGCTGGTCTTGACGGCATTTACGTGATCCGCACCAGCCAGCCGAAGGAGGAACTCTCGCCGGAAGATGCGGTGCGCGACTACAAAAAGCTGTCGCAAGTGGAGCGCGCCTTCCGCTGCCTGAAGGGAGAGGACCTCCATATCCGGCCGATCTTCCACCGCACCGATCCCCGGGTACGCGCGCACATTTTCCTGTGCTTGCTGGCTTATTACGTCGAATGGCACCTGCGGCGGGCGTGGGCGCCGCTGCTTTTCGCCGACGAGGAACTGGAGGGGGAGCGGGCCACACGCGACCCGCTACGTCCGGCCGAGCCCTCGGCCTCCGCGCGGCGCAAGAAGTCCCTGCGGCGGACGGAGGACGGGTTACCAGTCCACAGCTTCCGCAGCCTGCTCAATGACCTCTCCACCCTCTCTCGCAACACCTGCCGCTTTGGTGAGCACCCCGACACCCCCAACCTCTTCCTCCTCACCGACCCCACCCCGCTTCAGTCCAAAGCCCTCCAACTGCTCCATGCGTACCCAGTCAGACGACTATGACACTCAGCGTATCTACTGGCTCATCAATGGCTTATCGACTCTTGCCTGGAGGAACTTCGGATTAAGCAGCTCGCATAACCAACCCTTGCATGCCCCAACACCAACGCATCCTGGCCATCGATCCCGGCACCCGTGAGTTGGGCGTGGCGCTCTTGGAAGGCCGCAGCCTCCTCTACCACGACGTGCACGTGTTCCTGCACCGGGAGTCTCCTAACACCATCCTCAAGGAGGGAAGAGCTATGATTCTGCGCCTGATCCGCGACCTCAAGCCGGACGTGATCGCGATGGAGAAGACCTTCTTCGCCAACAACCGGAACTCGGCCCTGCTCAACGTGTTCTCGGACGAGATCCGCGCCGTGGCCCGCAGTAGGCGGGTGCCTGTCCGCGCCTACGCCCCCAGCACGGTCAAGAAGCGAGTCACGGGCAACGGTCGGGCCGGGAAAGCGGAGGTGGCCCAGGTCGTCGTCTCCCGCTACCCCGAACTCAAGGTCTACCTCGATCAGGACCGCAAGTGGAAAACGCGTTTCCACGCCAACCGCTTCGACGCCATCGCGGTCGGAATCGTCGCCCTCCAGGACCTCTGAACCCCTTCGCTTGCCGGGTGTCTCCACCGCCGGACATCGCTCCGGCGGTGAATCTCACCCCACAAGGAGGGAGACCATGTTCTTTGATGAATCGGTTCTTTCACGCAGCGAAAAGGTGAAGGCGCTCCAAACCTCCATCGAGGAGAGTTCTCAGGAACTCGTACAGCAGATGGAAGCGGGCAAGTCCGGGACCTTGGTGCGGTATCTCGAATACTGCGCCCAGTTCCACGAGTACTCGTTCCGCAACATCCTGCTCGCGCTGTGGCAGCGGCCCGGAATCACGCGCCTGGCCGGCCTCAGGCAATGGAACAAGCTGGGACGGCGGGTCAAAGCCGGGGAGAGGGGGATTGCCATCCTCGCCCCCATGACGGTGGGCAGGAACAAACGCAAGGAGAACGGGGACGAGGACCCGGACGATGAGCCGGAGATCATCACCCTGTTCAAGGTGGTCTACGTGTTCGACGTCTCGCAGACCGAAGGCGACCCATTGCCCGATCTCATCCGCGCCACGGGGGACGTCTCCACACTTCATCCCAGACTCGTAAAGGCCGTTCAGGAGGCGGGAGTCATCTTGGAGGTCCTGGAAGACGTCCCCGGCTCCTTCGGAGCCTGTGGCGCCTCTTACGGGGGCAGGATCGTGCTTCGTGCCAACCTCGCTCCCGCTGACGCCTTCCGCGCACTGGTCCACGAGTACGCCCACGAGCTCCTTCACTGGAGTGCGGGGAAGGAGGACAAGACCGTTCGCGAGACGGAAGCCGACGCCACCGCCTTCATCGTGTGCCGCCACTTCGGAGTCGAGTGCGACACGGCGGACTACCTCCTGCTGCACGACTCCACTTCGCGGGTGCTGCTCGACCGCTTGGAGACCATCCGGCGCACGGGGGCGCGGATCATCGAGGCACTCGAACGGGAACAGGGCGCGGAGGGAGGGCAGGCCGATGACGCCCCGGCAGCTGCGTAGAGCGGTCCGCTCGCTGCTCTTCACACGGAGGGCAGCGGAACGGCTGTCTGAGCTCGAAATTAGCCTCCGCGTTCACCTCCAACAGCAGTCTGAACCGTGCGTCACGGTCGGTAATCACCGCCTCGCGCTCGTGGACGACCGGCTTGAAGTCAGCGTCCTCCCTATCGCTGACACACAACAGACCAAGCTGCCCGGCGTGTTCGAGGAGGAAGGAGAGCCTGTGCCCTGATCGCAATGGTCGGGGCATTTTTCCGCCCGCTACGAACCGATCTTTCATACTCACTGGGCCGGATGGATCTGGATCGGAAGACTGGCTTAACGATTGGCGTTGACACGCGAAAAACCTCGGCTAAACTCCAAGGTTATGAGGCTAGATCCTGCGGCGACCCTATGCGTAACTGACCTTCTTGCGGATGCAGACCAAGCGGCAAGAGAGGGCCAGTTTGATCAGGCTCGCGAACTGTACGCTAGGGTATTGGAGGACGATCCTGAGTCCTTGGATGCACAGGTCGGATTGGACTACATGTCGTACTTGATGGGATCGTTCAGTAGCCGGTATGGGTGGGGGGAGAGGAAGCAAGACGAGCAGCTTCAGGCATCACGCGAATCCAACCTCAGACTCTTGGAGAAGGAGTTCGAGGAGAAGCGAATCCGGCTTCGGTCGCTGCCGATCTCAATACTCATCGAACACACTACCCGTTGCAACTTCTACTGCCCGCATTGCAGCAAAGGCTATGACCCTTACTTCGCGGAAGATATGTCCGAAGAGGTCATGAATCAGGTAGTGGAGAGGCTTCTTCCGACAATGATGTGGGCCTGTGTGACGGGATTCGGTGAGCCTACCATCAGCACCCAGTATTCACCACTGATGGGCAAGCTTGTTTCAGGAGGTGTGATCCCTCACTTCAGCACGAATACATCGACGTTGACGATTCCCCACATCGACGCCCTCGTGCGGGCTCGTGCTCGAGTCATCCTCTCCATCGATGGCGCAACCAAAGAGACGTTCGAGACGATTCGCGCGGGTGGAAAGTGGGATCGCTTGCAGTATGTACTCCATGCCATCCGCCGTATCCGCAGGATACTCGGTGGAGACAGCTGGTTTGACGTTACCTTTGTGGGCATGCGGACCAATATCCATGAGCTCCCAGAAATGGTCCGCATGGTCCACCGTTTCGAGTTGGACCACCTTAAGGTTCAGGACTACTTGGCGTTCGGTGTGGAATACGATCAGAACACACTCCGGAATGACCCAGAGGGAGCCAACTCCTACCTCGATGAGGCCGAACGGCTGGCTGAGGAGCTCGGGGTTACCCTTTATCGTCCCCCGAACTATGAGACGTCAGCTCCCAAACTGAGCGTCCACCGAAGCCTCTGGCAACGAATTCGGGATACGCGAAGTTTGCTCCCTACTCGCAGGCGATTCCCCCAACGCTGCAAGATGCCATGGCAGTTCGCCAATGTACTCATGCACGGGGAGGTTACGCCCTGCTGCAATAGCCCTCGAGTAATGGGGAACCTGACAAGGGAGCCCATAGAGAGAATCTGGAACGGTTGGCGGTACAGACTTTTCCGTTTCCTCGTGGATTCGCCGGTTCCTCCCCCGGAATGCCGGAAATGCCATGTCTACGAGGGAATCAACCAAGGCAATCCCGGCAACACAATCGCAAAGGAAGGGTTCCTTCTGAAGCTGTTATACCGCATACACCAGCCGATCTCTGATTACTGGAAGAGGAGGGCAGCCTCATCAGGCACACCACCGGCTCCCACCTACTACCAGGGAAAGCCAATCAGGATTCTGAAATAGCTGACTTTTGCGTTTCAGTTATGCCCACTGAACCGACGCTCGGTCTTTCGGACTCTTGTGCCCCGAAATCAGGGACAACAAGTACATGTACAGGTGCATGTGATCTGCGGACATGGAGTCTTTGTCGGTTGTCCCCCTGTGGTGAAATCCAGCGTGACGAACCTGTATGCTGTCTCGACGTACCCATCGATCCCAATCCCAGAAATACTCGGCGGAAAGTTCCCCGTTTCGGGGATTGCAAGTCCGAGACGATGGTATTCGGATTTCGCAGCCAGAATGCTTTGCTGCGTTGGCACAGGGGTCGGAGTTTGGAATGAGTAGTCGTTGTACCCGATAGTAAAGCCGCTGAAAGCTATGCTACTCGAAGGCGTAGAGACATCGACGGACATGATCTTAATCCCGTCAATCATCAGCCACACGTTCCCGCAGACTGAACGACTCAGGGTGACGGTTACGTTTTGGTTCGATGGGCTTGTGAACGAGAAGCTTGATAGATTAGTGATTGAAGGAATGTCAGGGTCTTGCATACCACTCGTGGCAGCCTTGAAGCCATAGTAAGCAGGGTAACGTATGACGTAATTATCAAACATGTATGGATTTGGGACGTTACAGCATGCTCCCTGATAACGAATGCCGGGGTGCCAGGTAATTAATCCATAATAAGCAGCAGCAGAATCATTCCCTGGAACTCCAAAATCGAAATCTGAGAGATCAAAAAGCTCCACTCTTTTCACAGCGGGAAAGTTTTCAACAGTGGATGTAACAATCTTGTGGATCGTTTCCCTCTGCCATTCCATTGCAGGGTTGTAATCCGACAAAACCGGGCGTGGTGTTGATCCGGGCAAAGGTGTGTGCGTGGCGGTAGCAGAAGATTTGAACCAACTCCTCGCTGCACCAGTCTCGGTAATCCAACACTCGAAGCCATCCTCGAGGAATACGGGGGTCGGGGTTTCTCGATACTCGTAATCCAACCAATTTGCAATCTTACATGAGACATAGGTGGCAACGCAATCAGCATTCCCAGAAGGGGTTGGGGTCTTGCAAACAGGGCTGCCGAAGTCATAGAAATCGCCACCTATTACGTCTACAGCTTCATTCAGGTTACTGACACCTCCTGCTGAATCTATCACATTGGTCCACCAGTCAGAGTAATTCGCCGGAGTCCAGGATGGAGTCGGCGCTGGCGGAAAGTTCGGAACTGGTGTGTTCTCGTTGCACGATTCGCCGAACAAGGTAAACCCGTCTGATGCGGTGAAAACTACTACCTTATTCCGGCTGGAATAATCGATCAAGTGCTGCTGATGATTGATTGTGTCGAGGACGGTGTACGTATCATTAATCAGGTTCCAACAGTGCTCAGCTTGTGTCTCAAGGGGAACCCAGGTTGAATCAACAGGTCTTCCTGGATAATCATAGTTTGGAGGCCACCAACCAAGCACATTTGGCTCATTCCACACACAGTAGTAATTGACGTAGTCCCCAAACTCATACTCGAGATCTCGGATGAATTTGCCCCAATCTGTGGAATAACTCATGGGAACTTGAGCACCACCGATATCAACAGTGCCAACCTGTCCTGGGGATCCGGCCTGTGTTGGTTGTGGCCGCGGTGGGTATTGACCGGGATCGCCATTGGATAGTGTTAGGAAATCACTGTTCGGAGTGGGCTGCGGAGTGGGGGTACCATTCCAGGGATAGGAGGTTGCCCAAAGGGGAGCTTTGGCAAATGTGACAAGCACTTCGAAGCCTTCATCCCGTAAACGGGGAATTACGTCGTTACGAAGGCGATTCACTTGGGTCTTTATCGATTGAAATGTGGTGCAACCAGGAGCCGTCACAAAGGCTTCATCCTCATAGATCATCTGCCCTCGGATTGGTTGCCACCGGCTCCAGAAGATACCAATCCGAACCATCTTAACATTTAAGTCTTTCAGAGTCTGAATCAACTCGTCAAATTTTTCCGGGGGAACATTACTCGCGAGATATCCACCTGGTATCAAGCTCGGTGCAAGTCCTGATCCGCTCGGAGGAATAGGAAGGAACCCCTTCGTTGTGGGATTGTGAGTTCCATAAGCTCCCTCCAAAGCCATGGAAGTGACACCAAAGGCAAAATCACCTGGCCATTCATAGCATCCGAAATCCATCTGCGGACTTATCTCCATTCCAATGTGAATTGGCATCGACTTAAAGGGACTCTCGTGAGAACTCCCTTCCAAATCGTACTGAAGGTATTCTATTGGGGGAACTGGGGTCCCAAAGTAGTTCGCATTGTAGAAGTCAGATGTCCCCATATTGGCGCACGAGGACTCGTAACTGAGATGCCAGTCGAAGTTTTCGTTGACAAATCCAGGGTCGACACCCTGGTCCCCAATCGTGAGATTGCCTGGCATCGGGTAAAGCCCCACCTGTCTGTCTGAGCAACAGAATTGGACCTTCTCAGCAGCCCCTTTGAAATTGTTCTTCTTACCTCCGTTGTAGGCAAGGATGGTGTTCGTCATGATCAGCGAATTGTTCGTGGAGTTGTAATTTGCAACACCCCCGTCAGGCGCTTGGAATCCTGGGCAGGTGTTCTTTACAATGGTACAATTGATGACTTTGGTTGAGCCCGAGTACTGCCCATCGATCCGTATTCCGCCAACCTCAGAGCTCGCGCTGTTCTTGGCAATGAGACAGTTGTACAAAGCAGCTGTCGTGCCAGTAAGGCTTAACGCTCCAGCTCGGTCTTCCGCATGGTTGTCAGCAATCGTGGACCGTACCAGATTGAGAGTTGACGTCCCTGTAAGAGCTATCCCACCTCCGACATTGCTTGTATTTGACTGTATAGTAGAATCACGCACAAGTAGCGTGGAACCACTGGCGTAGACTCCACCGCCAGTGACATCAGAAACGTTATCTTTGATAACCGATTCTTTTATAGTAACGCCGCTACCTGACAGATACAGTGCTCCACCATCCCCGGAGTCCGCATTTTGATAAAACGTGCAATTCTCTATAAGTAATGTTGGAACTTGTGATACGTACATTCCACCCCCGTCTTCCACCGCGATATTCCCCACTAGAACACAGTTCCTCATCGTAAAGGATGACAGGTTTGTGCAGCTGATTCCGCCACCCTCTAAATGGTACTGGGGGGGGCCTCCAGTTTCCTTCGTGATGGTGAAGCCGTCTAGAATAGCGCCGTTAGCTGCGGTCACCGTTGCGGAGCTGCTGTTGTAGGGTGCTTGTACCACCGTCTCATGTAATCTTGGGTCGCGTTCTGCCCGAGATGATTCTCCACTGTATGTTGCGTCTTTACCACGGAATCCACCGTACATTGGTACATTGGCGCGAAGAGTGATCGCCTCGGTATAGGTTCCATCCGCGACCCAAATCTCCGTGGATCCAGAGAAAGAAGAGTTATATGCAGCGGTCAGCGTGAGGAAGGCTTTCTCCCACGTCGTCCCATCATGCGGACTTCCCGTAGCATTCTTATCAACATATTTGATCGTTGGCGTTACACTTGGAGTATTTGTGGGCGTCCGCGTCGATGTCGGCGTTGGAGTGGGTGTGTACGCCGTACCGAGTACAAGGTAGACGCCTCCATTCTGTGTCTTGCCCGGCTGAGGTCCGCTGCGGAATGGAGCACCGACGAGAAAGTCTCCCGAGGACATCGGATTCTTGCAGCCGCCGACCCATGCGATCTTTCCACCTGATTGCTCTCCATTCTGCGAACCGACTAGTGTGACATCAGCTAGACAGACGGGTGTATCCTTCAAGAACCTGCTTGAGGAAGGGTTGCGCCCGAAGAAGACGTGAATTTTCCCTTTATTGTCTGTGGACTGCCCACCATTGTCGTTCAACCAGGATGACATAGCAAAGTCGTCATAGCCATCACTATTAAAATCGCCGATTCCCTCTACACTGAACCCACATTGGTCATCAGCCAGCATTCCTTTGAAAGAGGCACAGCGAGGATCGTTTCCGGTTGGATCTGGAGTAAGGGACTGGACATTGAGGTCTATGCCCCATGTTCTCGCAGTAGCACTCCCGTGTATGAGATAGACTTGCCCAGCATTGCTCGCGGTCTCGTCGTTAAATCTCGCACCAACGAGGAAATCCCCATAGCCATCCCGGTCTACGTCCCCGGAGCCAGAGACGGAAGTACCGAACGCATCGTCAGCCGCCTCCCCTTTGAAGGAGGCAATTCCGTCGTCGGTTGCAAGGGTGCTTAGATCGCACGACGATCCCCAGGTCAAGGCTGGATCCTCAGTACCAAAGACGAGGTAGATTCTTCCCCGATTACTGACACCGACGTCATCGTAGCCTGTCGCAGAAATCAGAAAATCTCCCAGTCCATCCTGATTGACGTCACCCACTGCTCCAACGACTCCCAGGTTGTCCCCGCCCGCTTTGCCGATAAACGTCACCACAGCTCCCGTTGCAACACTAGTAATAGACGTCGGCCAATCAGTGTACCGTCCAAGAATTAGATAAGCCTTTCCACAATCCGCACGTGAGGAATAATCCTGTAAAGTTGCGCCCAACACAAAATCATCGTAACCATCTCCGTTGAAATCCCCTGCGCGCGCGACGTAGCGAAGCTGCGCGTCCGCCTGCTCTCCTTTGTACACCACCACTTTCGGCGTTGTTGTCGTGTTTAGGCTCGACAGGTTCATATCCATGGTCCAGTCAGAGACATAGGAACCGCCAAAGACAAGGTATGCCTTTCCGACGTTGGACGAGCCTCCATCATCAGCCTGACAGGAAGTGATCACGAAGTCACTATACCCATCGTGATCAACATCCCCCACGCCTGCGACCGCTAGGCCGGAAAAGTCACCAGCGCTTCCACAGAAAGATTTGTTGGCGCTGGCTACTGATAACTGAGCTGACCAACCCTGAGATGTACCGAGGAAGATGTAGGTTTGACCAGCGTCAGCCCCGTTATCGTCATTCTTATACGCCCCCATCGCAAAGTCGTCGAAACCGTCTCCATTGATATCCCCAATCCCAGCGGCCCCGTAACCGAGAATGTCCACTGAGTTCTCTCCTACAAATGAGTTCGGGACCATTGTCAACGGAGTCGCAGCCGAGCCACACGTGGGCGTCCGCGTATACGTTGGTGTAATGGTGTATGTGGGTGTGGGTGTCTGAGTTGGAGGATACCCGGAGGCCAACACCAGGTAGGCTTTCCCCGTATCGTTGACTCCTCCGTCGTCCCAGAAGGGCGCGGAAATTAGAAAATCCCCGGTAGCGTAAGGGGATTTCGCTCCCCCCACGCGCGCAATCCGGGCACCGGACATCCCGGCTCCCGGCCATTCGCCGCTCAGCGCAAAATCCGCGAGGCACACCTGCTGATCCATCACGAAGGGGTTGGTCGTACAGTTCCTTCCATAGTAGACATACGTTTTCCCAGCATCCGTCGCGGCATCGTTGTTAGACCAGGCACCAATCGCGAAATCGTCGTACCCGTCACCGTTATAGTCCCCAATTCCCTCGAGCCAGTTGCCGCACTGATCCCCCGAGGCCCTGCCCCAGAAAGATGCGCCTTTCGGAGTTCCGGTATGGGTCATGTTCCCCACGTTGATATCCACACCCCAGCTCGCGGCACTGCTTTGTCCTCGAACCAGATAGGCTTGCCCCCTGTCTGCGACGCTCCCTTCATCATTGAAACGGGCGCCCATCAGGATGTCATCATACCCATCACTGTCCACGTCGCCTGCCCCAGCTATTGAGCAACCAAGGTTGTCATCAGATGCCTGTCCTTTGAACGAAGCGATGTTCTCATCGGCGTCCGCGGTATTGAGGTCCACGCTTGACGGCCACTTACTAGCTGGATTCGACGTTCCAAAAACGAGGTAGACCTTTCCGGCTCCGGACCCACCGTCATCGTTGCCGGGAGCGGACATGAGAAAATCGGACTTCCCGTCCCCATTCACATCACCAGCGCCCGCGACGATACCGAGGTTGTCGGAACTGGCTTCCCCATAGAATGTCGCCGCTGCTGCTGAGCCAACGTTCGATGGCATATCTGCCCAACCCGAGGACCGACCAAGGATCAGGTACACCTTGCCGCAGTCGGTGCGGCCAGAGACGTCCTGCATCAAGGCACCCAAGACAAAGTCGTCGATACCGTCTGCGTTCAGGTCCCCTACTCCCGCCGCCATCCGCAGCTGGGCACTCGCCTGCTCCCCCTTCAACATCAGTGCTTTAGGGACACTTGTGGTCATGTTCAGGCTTGACAGGTTTGTGTCCCTCAATCCGGTGCCGGAAAAGCCTGACTCTCCGAAAATGAGGTATGCCTTGCCCACATCAGCAGTCCCGCCATCGTCTGCGGCATATGCCGTAATGACGAAATCGCTGTAACCATCCTTATTGACATCTCCAACTCCGGCCACAACCAAGCCCGATCGGTCACTTGCACTTGCTCCTCGGAAAGACGCGTTAGCATTGGCAACGGACAGGTTCGCGGACCAACCTGACGAGTTTCCGTAGAAGACGTACGTTTGGCCTGCTTCGTTTCCACTTTCGTCATTGAGGTAGGCCCCCATCGCGAAGTCGTCATAGCTGTCATTATTGATGTCCCCAATCCCCGCAAGACCGTATCCCATCGTATCTCCCTGCACTTCCCCTTTGAATGAGTTAGGGACCATGGTCAACGGCGTGGCCACTGATCCGCACGTCGGGGTACGCGTGGGAGTACGCGTCGTGGTGGATGTGGGGGTTGGGTTGGGTTGGCCCAAAGCAGAATTCACTCCGAGGCACAGAAGGAAGCTCGTGGAGATGAAAACCACCCATAGTTTGCTCGCGAACATGGAAGCTTTCAACGATTGATCTCGGTGGACAATTGGTCTTTGGTAGCACATTATCGCCCCTCGCCTCCTTCCCCGAATGACAGCGCGTTGACGACGCACTCGTAGTTGGCGACATGAGTCGCGCGTACCCACCCCGGCATAATCCCTCGCAGGATGTACCGCTGAAGGCAGTCAACCGGGAGTCCCTTATTGACCGCCTCTTGTGCCTGATCGGTATCCAACGTGAGGGCCAGTTCGTACGCGGACTGGGCCTCATGAATCCGTCCCTGATCGCGAACCGAATTCGCCAACCAACCCCAGGCTTGGATGACTGGACTCAAGGGTGTCGAGTCGGTGACGGCTTCCACGATCCCGCGCAGCCCCGCCTCGGCTTCGGCGAAGCGGCCGAGGGATTGCAGGGAGCAATGGTAGAAAAGATGCACAGTTAGTGCGGTCTCTCGGAAAGATTGGTCCCAGCTTCCATTCTGCTCGATGGGGTACTCCTGAACCCACGGCAGCATCCGCGCGGCCACCCCCTGGTAGTCCTCACGCACAAAGCGGAGGTTGGTGGACTCCTTGTCCATCGCCATCCGCATTGGGCGATTCCCCACTTGGACGCCGCGCATCCGCTCGACCACTTCCTTGATGCGGTCCAGACGGCGTACCTCGAAGGGAAGCTCCTGACGGGCCTGGAGCGCGGGAAGCAATATCTCAAGGTCTTGGCGGTAGGTTTCCACCGCCTGCTGGTCGTTCGCATCCCAAGCGACCAGCAGCAGCTCTTCGAGCGCCGACGCCTGCTCCAGCGGGTACTCGGAAAGCCGGCTCTCCTTCAGCTTCTCAACGCCTTCCTCCACATACCCCTGCTCTAGCAGGTCAACCGCTTGCTCGTGGCGGACGCGGAAAAGACTGGCCGCATCAAATGTTCCCGTTACTGCAGCAATGACTGCTGTGTAGGACTGAACGGCATCCTGGAGCGTCACCCGCTGCGGAGGGAACAGCTCCTCGGTTGGCGTGAGGATCTCGGCAGGAGCGGCCGCGAGGCGCTCCGCTTCCCTCTTGGTCGGCGCCTGGTGGAGCAGGGCTTTAGCCCGCATGAGGAGCGGGAAGGGATTGTCGGTATACGCGGGGTCAGTAGTGGTGGCTTGAAACGCATCCCCCGCCTCTTGGTAGGACCCCAACGCGTACGCCATCAGTCCGTTGTCAAAGCACATGAACCCGCAGAACTGCCCCGCTAGCAGCTCTTTGCGGCGCATAAACTCCTCCGCCAGAACCTGCGGGCGCAAGACGCGGTACGCATCTATCACCCGCATCGCCAGATCGGGATAGCCGGGTGACCCGCGCCACTCAAACAGGGCGGAGCTGGTGGCGATCAAGGCGTCTGCGGGCTGCTGCGAGGTGATGACGTTCTCAACCGAGGTCATCGCCGCTTCGAGCGAAGGCGCCTCCACCGAGTTCCCCACCTGTATGCCGCAAGCAAGGATCACCGACGTGCATAAGACCACTCGAATCAACCGTAGCATGGAACACCTCCTCTAGTCCAATTCAGACCTCATTCGCCACTCACTCAGGCCGTTCAGAGATATAAGTTCAATGGTAATTACTTAATATAACCGTATGAAAACCCCCTCTTGTTGTTAGACCGTGCACTTCATCTCGAAATCTTGGTGTCGGACAGACCAATCGATCAACAGCCCCAAAACTTCTATTTCTAGTCCTATATTATTATCAAATCCCGCCCCAACACGTTGTGGAAATCTTGCTTCCCACGCAAAACTGTGTCTCCCTACCAAACCCATTCCCTTCCAAAAGCGACATTTGCATACCGCACAAGAGAATTTGCTTGAGGTGATACTGGAACCTTGCTCATGGCACTCTAACGGGATCGGATTTGTCCTCCTCATCCAGCATCCGCGCCACGATGGCCTCCAGGTCCCCCACACTCACCGGCTTCTCGATCACCGCCTTCACTCCCGTCCCAGCCGCGCGCCGGTAGACGTCGGGATAAGCGGAACCGGTCATCAGTAGGATTGGCGTCCGCGGCGATTGCTCGAAGATCGCTTTGGCGCACATAACTTCATCCAGACCAGGCATCTGAGAGTCCAGCACGATCAAGTCGATAGTCTCTCGATGCTTCTCGAACATCTCCAGAGCCTCGGTTCCATCCTTGGCGGCCAGGACCACGTACCCCCAGCGGACGAGGCAGCGCTCCACAAACGTCCGGGCCTCGGCCTGATTGTAGGCCAGTAGGATGGTCTGGTCGGCCCCCCATTTCTTCTCCGCATCGTTCAGAATCATTCCCCAGATCACGAGTAGCGCGCCATTTGTCTTTGCCGGGCCTTGCCGAGAACCCTCCGCTTCTGTTCTTATAGTGTCGAACACGATCTGAATGCGTCGCACGAATTCTCAATCTTCAACTTAAATGCCGTCTTTCAATAAACGAAATCCGCCTCGAAACCAGAAGATACGCTTTATCAGAATGTGGTTTTTCTGCTCAAGTGTCTGCTTCAGGTACGCAGAAAAACCACATTCCAAAGCCGGAAGGCGGACTATCAGGTTGCGAACCCACAGGATGATGAGATAGCTGATTCGGGGGATGAACACCGTCCTCTGAATTGAGAACGGTGCGGATCCACTCATCAATCCAGAGAACCAGAAAGTATGAAAGGCTAACCCCATAGCAGCCCCCAGATCGAAAGCAGTCAGGCGAAGGTGCGGTCAAATGCAACAGATCGGTGATGTAGAAGTAACGTAGTTCACAATAGAACGAATGTCAATGGAAAAGCAGCTCTTCGAGCTGATTCTCAGTGTACATCGGTATATTGAGACTGATCAGAGCGTTAAGATGCCTCTTTCGGTACGAAGTGCTCCGAAAACACCGGAATACAGGCGGAATGGCATATAACCGGTAGAGTGACGTTGGGTCAGTCTCTACGGAGTAACTCGGATAAATCAAACGATTCTCCCTAAGACACCTCCGTTCGGGAGGTCTCCGGCGACGTGTTCATATGAACCAACAACGGCAAACCCAAACCGTTCGAAGAACAGCTTCAAGGTACTTCGAGTAAAGAAATGCGTGTGCTCACTGCTACCATAGCCGTGGGTCCTGTGGCGTTTGAGCTCGGGGGAGACCCTGCCGAGGTCGGGGACCGGAGTCTCAATGAAGAGGAAACCTCCCGGTTTCAGGAATTGGCGAGCCTTTTCGAAGAGGACCGAGGGACGTTCCAAATGCTCGATCACGTGGTACGAGAAGACAAAATCATAGGGTATCGTTGGGGATTGTAGCGACTCGACTGTGGAATGAGTGACCTGGAGCCCGTATCTGTCACGTACGGACTCTACGAGTCGACCAGATGCGTCAATGCCCGCGACCTCCATTCCGGACCGATTGAGGTGATCGAGCAGTTGTCCACCGCCACAGCCTATCTCAAACAATCGCTGCCCCACCTCGGGAAAATGGACACCCGCGATCAAGAACAGCGTTCTCAACCAACTCATCCGGTGCTCCACGATGTGTGGGCTGTCCCACTCCTGTGACATCGAATTCAGAACATCGTCACGCTCATAGAAGCCACTGTTGAGATCGTGTCCCCCCGGTGGAATTCTTTCGAGTCGTTCCAAGCCGCATCTTCCGCAACGAACCACTTTCCTGTCAGGGAGGTAGAAAACGTTCCTCGTTCTCCGGCTTCCACACAAGTCACATGGTCGTGCCAGATGGCGGTGAAGCCCGTTATCCAGATACGCGTGGCCGAGGTAAGCGAAGAATGTGCGAAGGCCAGAATCTCGGAACGCCTGACCAGATCGTGGGGCCATTCGGAGCTCTCTCAACAGGCTCCAAACCAGATTTGGCTCCCTCACCCGATGCAGGATCTGCGGCAAGCGTCTGGTGATTCCACGAGCCACAAATCGAGCTGCAGAATCGTTTCGCCGGAGCAGGGACTGAACCTCTTCACTGAAGAATGAGGCGGTGTTCCTTAAGGAGAGAAGGGTCTTAACAACCTCGCGTCGAGTACCTGCTCGAGACAGGCAGTTCGCCTCCTCAAGAATTGCCTCAACAGGATCGGTGGCAAAAGGGCGGGATCTACGCCAACACTGAGCAGCCTCAGCAAATCCACCGAGATGGCCGTGGCATTGCGCTTCCAGTGAATAGGCTTCGAACAGTCCAGGAACGATCTCCTGGCATTTGCGGTAGCAGTCAGCGGCTTCCCTATACCGCCCTTGGGTGAGTAGCAGATACGCCAGATGTCCCCACCCGTGAAGGTATTCCGGAAACTGTTGGGTGATCGCTCGCAAAGCCAGTTCACCCGCCGCCATATCCCCTTTGCGGATAGAGTCCACAGCCACTTGAAGGTTTTCATCAGCCGTGGATGGAATAGATGCTGTCTCAGTCATCGGCCAAACAGCGCGCTCCAGATCCAGATCTCATCCGAACAGCCTTTCTGTTTCCTCTGGTGCATCGACTTCAGAAACCCACCACACACTTCCATCCTTCGGCTCCGGCTCTTTACTGAGGACTCGCAAGCATCCCGACCCGACCTGAGTTCACACCGAAACTGCGGACACATTACAGGTGGTCTCATCAGCAACTTCATCGAGGTTGGTCTGAAGCATTCTCCTAGGAAAAGACCTTACACCTGAACCATTCTACCGTACAGAATCCAAGGCTACGTTCCGTTGGACAGACAAGACAGAACCTTGAGGAGTTCTAGGGGGAAGGGCTGACCGACTGTGCGATTCGTGCCTCAAGGGCGTGGGGGCCGCGAATTCAGCTCCATCTCGTCTCTCTTGACTCCCACCCACCGTCCGCCGATTCTTTTTCCATGGAGGTATCCGGCGGTCACTCGCTCGGTCTGTTAGGCTTTTTCCGAAGAGTCCTCTGCTTGCTATGGTCAGGCTTTTCAGTGGTTAAGCGTTGATGGCAAAATGGGAACGCAGGGTAAAGGGTGTGTGCACAATTTGCCATATCCTCAACGGAGGGGAGATAGCAGAGGTCAATCGTGATTTCACCGTCCCCGACCGTGATGGATTCCGTGATAGTTTCCACGATCTTGCGGCGTTCCCCGAAGGAGAGCTGGGGCCAGCGGGCGTAGAGGTCACGGGCGTCGGCCAGGATCTGGTCACGTGAGAGGTAGCTGATCTTGAGGAAGTCGATCTCGGCCTGGACGCGGGGGAGTTCGTCTTGGAGCTGGCCAAGACGTTCCTCCAGGGGACGATAGCGGTCACCGAATCCCTTGCTGGGGATCTCCCCGTCCATGTAGAGGGTGACCAGCTTGTCCATGCCTTCCTTGAGGTCCTTCTCCTCCTTCTCAATGACAGCAAGCAACTGCTCTTTTTCCTTGAGCGTCTCGTCAGCCTCGGCAAGGTAGGCGGCGACGTCCGTGGGTGAGACGAAGAAGCCCTTGAGCTGCTCGTAGAAGATGGCGTCGAGGTCGTCCACGGGAATCTTGTTCCTGCACTTCTGGCAGGTGTACTTGGGACTATTGGAGGGCACGTACATCTTGTCTCCACAGGTGCAGCGGGTGATGCCGGAGAGGAGGTGGACCGTGCGCTTGGCGGGGCGCTTCTTGGGAGTCTCCTGCTCTTTGAGAATAGCGTAGCAGCGGTCCCACAGGTCAGAGTCCACGATGGGCTCGACGGGGGTGTAGACCCACTCGCTCTCGGGTTTGAAGATCTTGGTCTGCTTCTCGCCCCCGACGCTGGAGTAGTTGGCGCGGTGGAGGCCCTTGGCGGTGGGGTCAAGCAGGAGTCGGCGGATGGAGGTGGCGCTCCAGAGTCTGCCCCCACGGGTGCGGTACCCGGCTTGGTTAAGGAGCGTAGCCACGGTCTTCCTTCTCCGGTGCTCCACGAAGAGTTCATACATCAGTCGGCGCACGGGAGCTTCCGTGGGGTCGGGGATGAGCTTGCCGTCCTTCCACTGGTACCCATACGTGGAGATACCTCCCAGGGGTTTGCCGAGTTTAGCGCGGATGGGGACCGAAGCGGCGATGCGGTCGGCGATCTCCTCCCGCTCCCATTGGGCCATGGCCGCGATCATGGTGTAGAAGAGGCGGCCGGCTGGGGTGGAGGTGTCGATGGACTCATACAGCGAGATGAGATCGGCATTGGATTCCCTAAAGATCTCCGAGAATTCCAGAAGCTCTTTGGTGTTCCTGGCCAGCCGCGCGAGTTTCGAGAAGATCAGGGCGTCGATGCGTCCTTCGCGGATATCAGCGAGCATGCGCTTGGTTTCGGCATGGTGCAGGACCGACTTGCCGGAGACCGCATCCAGGCGGTACACCGTGACGATCTCCCAGTCCTTAGCCTCCGCGTACAGACAGGCGCGGCGCTCGTGGTGTTCTGGGCTCTCCCCGCGTACTTGATCCTCCGTGGAGACCCGCAACCAGACCCCGACGCGTTTCTTCTCTCTAGTGGGTGCTTCCTTTCCGGTCTTTCTCACTTCTTCCTCCCTTTCCTCCCTCCGATGCACTTGCCCACGATCTGGGAGAGGGCTTGCCTCTTGCTCGTCTTCTCGTCCTCGGTGGGGACATGGTATCGAGTCTTGACGCTCATTCCACGCACCCGAGTCTCCCGCCCCGCCGCCTGTGCTCCCAGTTCGTCCAGGGATAGGAAGAAGTCGGGGAGACTCTGAACAGTGACCTTCGAACGGTCTTGTTGTGGGAGCATAGCAGAAAGGCGTTCAGAGAGAGGAGCGATTCGTTTGGGGTCGGAGACGATGACGGCCACCCGCTCGTATCCTTCGGTGAGGCACTTGGCCACGTTGCCCAGCTCTTGCTCGGGAGTAGAGGTGACCGAGATCTCGCAGGCGATGCGGTGTTTGGCCGATTCAAGGGAGACGTCCACACAGCCGCCGTCAATCGTCTTCTCCACAAACGCTCCGTATCCAAGTTCCACCCCTTTCTGCCGGATCATCTGCTGGAGGTACTTGTGTTCATGCCCACCACGTCCCGGTGAAGGGGGAACGGAAGGCCGCTTCTCCGGCTGCGGCGGTTGATCCACAACCGGGGCCGGGACAGGAGGCTGTTGAAGTGCTGGTTGTGGCTCCGGTTCCTCAACCACGGGAGGTTGCTCAGGCTCAGCCTTGGGAGGTGCTGGTTGTGGTTGCGGCTCAGGCTGCCTCTTGGGAGCAAGCATCTCCCGTGCAATCTCCACCCGTTCCTTGGCCAGCTCCGCTTCAACATCGGCGCGTGGTGTGGCGTACTGTTCTCTCGTCTTGGATACGATAGACTCCCGAACCTGCTTGGCGTATTCGTGGTCCACCTTGGGAAGCGGCGGAATGCTCAGGTTGAAGTCATACTCGGCCCGCTCCACCCGCGCGATAGCTTCTCCCGTGCCGAGGTTCTGCAGATCGCTCGCCTCGAAGAACGAGAAGCCCTCGGCGAGCTTCTTGGCGTCCACGTCCCCCAACCGGAAACAGACCCGCGTGTACGGGTTAGTGAGCACGGCGCTGGTGAGGTCAGCGCTTCCGAGTTGCCGAAGCTCCTGGTGGGCAAGAATCAATCCGAGTCTATATTTCCTGGTTCCCGTCAAAATCGATTCCATGGACGGTGTGACGAAATGGTGACACTCGTCGATATACAGATAGAAGGGTGTTCGCTCGGAGGCCTCCTGCTCCTGCCTCCCCATGGCGGCTTGGTGGAGTTTAGAGACCAAGAGGCTTCCCAGAAGGTACGCGTTCTCCTCCCCGATCGCTCCCTGTGAGAGTTTGGCCAGGAGGATCTGCTTCCCGTCCATGATGCGCCGGAAGTCGAGGCGGCTCTCCTTCTGAGCCACCATGTAGCGGATTGATTCTTGCCGCAGGAAGGTGTCGAGGCGGGTCAGGATCGGTGCCTGGGGTTTGCCGGAGAAGAGCGGGAACTCCTTGGTCCAGTAGTAGACGACCTCGTGGTCCTCCACGGAAGGGAGGAACCGAATCCGGAAATCCTTGTCCACCAGGAAACGCCGCAGGTCCACCAGCGTCCCGCCCCGGCTGCTCTCAAGGAACGCCAGGATCGCGTTGGCCAGCACCGAGTTCATCTGGTCTCCCCAGCTGGTGGAGAGACGCCGGAAGACCGAGACCAGATCCGAGGCGAGCAGGTTCTTCTCTTGGTTGGAATGGGCCGCGAGGATGTTGAGTCCTATGGAGTATTCTTCATCCGAAGGGTCGAGCAGGATCACGTCAGCGGCTCGCTCTTTGGGGATGTGGCCAATGATCTCCTCGATCAGGTCCCCATGGGGGTCCAAGACCGCAAAACCGTTGCCCTGCTCCAGGTCTTGCCGGATGAGATTCATGAGGAAGGTGGACTTACCCGTCCCAGAGGCCCCCACGGTATACAGGTGCTGCGTACGTTGTTCGGGATCAAGCGTGACAAGGGTCTCCACTTCCTGGTGGATATTCGTTCCTAATGCGAGTGAGTGGCCCTCGGTGAGTTCCGGCGCCGCTTTAGTCTTGCGTTCCTCGCGCCGCAGCTGCTTGCTGCGGACCGTGACCGAGGGCAGGTGCGCAATGGAAGCCAGTTCCTCGGTGTTGAGGATCATCCCGCTGCGACGTGATTGGCGCAGCAGCAGGTCTTCTTCGTGGAGTTCCGCCGGGTACTCCTCGTTGGTGAGGGGGATGAGTTCGGTCACTCCCGCACGTGCGTACTGCGCAAGCGCCCCACCCATCGAGCGCACGATCTCCCACGCACGTTCACGGTCTGGACTCTTTGCCGCAATACGCAGCACTACGGCAAACAGAGGCGAGGCCACCTTCTCACGGGCAAGTCTCAGCATGTCGGGGAAGGTGGTGAAGAGCGACTTTCCCTCCCCATCCGTGATCGAGCGCAGGATGCTTTCGGTCCACGGGTGGTGGACCGGCTTGAAGAGGACTTGGAAGACAGCCGCTTCCTCCTCACCGAGGCTGGCCATCGCTCCCACCAACGCCACCAGCGGATCGGGATCAAAGCCCCCGAAGGTCCGTAGCGGGAGCATGAACTCCTGCGAGAGACCAAAGTCCACGATGACCGGTTCCTCGCAGGGAAGCGGCTCCCACAGCATCCGCAAGGGATCGAGGTCGATGGCAAGAGCGCACTCCGGGAAGTGAGCGGAGAGTTGGGTGTAGATGGGGGTGTAGTCACCGGGTCCGGTGTTCATCTGCACCGAGACCCTCTCCTCGGAGGCCAGGATCTCGAAGCTCACAGGGTGCTCGAGGTAGCGGAGGGTGGCCATAAACCGTGCCGAGACCTCGCTGGAGACCCGCAGGTCGTTGGGGATGCGGATCTGGAGCGTTCCCCGCGAGGGCGGTACCTCAATGAACTCCGGGTCAGGTTCCTCAAGGAGTTCGGCCATCGGGTCTTGAGTGGGCACACTATCTTTGCCCCCACCGCTGATCTTCTCGACCATGCGGCTGAGGAACGTGTGGTGCCGCCCGTCGTCTACCACCCGCCTCTGCGGCAGCACCCAGAAGAAGGGGCGGAAGGGCGGCTCCAGATCGACGGGATCGCCGTACACCATCCATCCCCGTCCCCGGTACTCCCAGGAGTAGAACTGGAGAGCGAGTTGCTCTTCCAGCGTGGCGGGCGGAGTTGACGGACGGGAGATGAGAGAAGTCTCTGGAGCCATGGGTCAGATCACCTCTGGAAGAACTCCCGCAGGATGGGTTTGCGCTCCAGTTCAGTGAGCCGTGGAAGACCTTTAGAATCAGTCAGTTCATCGATAGTTGCCAGAACCGAGCCTTGAACGGCGTTTAGAAACATCAGTCCCGTGTCGATCTCGAAGTAAGTGGGCGGACGGTAGTGGGCATCACGGATCGCGCCGATGATGGTGAGGCCGAGGAGGTACTCCTCGATCTCCGGATAGTTCCAGGTCCCCCCGAAGCGGACGATAGCCCAGATGGCAGCAAGGATCGACAAGAGGTACAGACTCCCTCTAAGCCATCCCCATTGGTCACTGAACACGAAGAAAAAGAAGAACGTCGAAGTCACTATCCCGATCCAGTGGAAGATCGACAGCGACCGGGGAAGCAGCACGAGCCAGCTTGAGAAGAAGAAGTCCTTCCCGAAGGGGGCCGCGCAGATATCGCAGACGTAGCGCTTGCGTTCAATGCGCAGGTACTCCCGGTCGGCGCTCAGGAAGCTGCCCTCCTTCCAGATCACTCGCGACACCTCCACCTCAGGGATCTCATGCTCTGCGAAAGCGGTCTCAACAGAGCCGTAGAACTCGGAAGAAGAAGTGCTGAAGTTCTGAAAGTATTTGGGCCAGTGGGCGATAAACTCCGCATTCCTCGTCTTACGCCAACCGGCTTTCATGGGTGAGCCTCCTAGAGGCAGGGGTCGCGAGACAGCACACCTGTCAGAGGTCAGAAGTATACTCTTATGTAGCGGGGTGACAATCTGAAAAATCGTCGCTGGGATGGCCGAGTCTCTATGCCAAGTCCTGGCTCATTCTGGATAAGAAAAGGCTGCGTCCTCTAGTCAAGACCTTGGAATCACCTCAAGAGGTGTCTGATAATTCAGCCCCATGTGCAATCGTTCTGAATTGTAGTAGTTCAGATAGGCTGGCAGCTGTTTGTTGATTGCACCCACCTTTCGTGGAAGACGATCAAGGCACTCTTCCTGTATGGTACGGTTGAAGCGTTCAAGGTGAGCGTTGTCGTTTGGCTTGCGCACCCGGGAGTGGCGGTGCTTAATGCCCACCATGTGTTTGAAGTGACGAGAAAACTCACTCCCGTGGTCACTCTGCAGGTAGTTGAAAGAAAAGGGAGCATGCGCCTGCGCTTCTCGGACAAAGCGCAGTGTGGTTCCTGCCCGTGCCTCCTGATACGCCTTTGCATAGGCCCAGCGTGAGTGGAGGTCAAGGAGTGTGAACACATACAGCCGACGAGTCTTGGTCTGCAGCAGGTGAATCGTATCAATCTGCACCAAATCTCCTGGTTTCTCGGCCTCCGGACGCCGTGGAGAGAAGTGCCAGCGCTTGCGGCCATCACGATGTGGTATCAGGAAGCTCCGCTTCAGCGTCCGCTTAACGCTCGAGAGGCTGACGACAGTGCCTTCTTTAAGCAACATACGGTGAATGACCTCGGCACAGCGCCGTGTCTCAAGGCGTCGCGTGACAATGCGCTCCACCACCTCACGAGACAGCGATTGTGGGTGCCGGTGGGGACGTGAGGACTTGGTCTCAATCAAGTGCCAGCCGCCGCTGGGGTCTCGCCGACACCACTTCACAATCGCGCTCTGGCTGAAGCCCGTATAGCGGGAGACCTTCCGGGTACTCCACCTACGATATTTGACTAAGCGCACTGCGTCCCGACGAATGCTGCTCATCTTGGGGTTGCTTGTGTATGCCATATCCTTCAACTATACTCTTTGGGTGATTCCAAGCTATTGAACCATTATGAGGCTGTTGCAAAACTTGCTGAACGTGGCACAATGGGCACACAACTAGGGAATCATGGCAAGACAAGCGAAAAAGAAAACTTCCAACAACGGGGCCAATCTGGGATTTGAGGCGGCGCTGTGGGCAGCGGCTGACAAACTGCGTGGCCACATGGACGCTGCCGAGTACAAACATGTCGTCCTCGGCCTCATCTTCCTCAAGTACATCTCGGATGCCTTCGAGGAGCACCACGCGAAGCTGCAGACCGAACCGGGCGCTGACCCGGAAGACCGGGATGAGTACACCGCGTTCAACATTTTCTGGGTTCCCAAAGAAGCGCGATGGAGCCACCTCCAAGCGAATGCCAAACAGTCCACCATCGGGAAGCTGATCGATGAGGCGATGCTCGCGGTCGAGCGGGAGAATCCATCGCTCAAGAGTGTGCTCCCCAAGAATTATGCACGCCCTGATCTCCGTGATGCACGTCTGGGTGAGTTGATCGACCTGATCGGAAACATCGGTCTGGGTGACAGGGAAAGCCGCTCCAAAGACATCCTGGGACGCGTGTACGAGTATTTCCTCTCCCAGTTCGCGAGCGCCGAGGGGAAAAAGGGTGGTCAATTCTACACGCCGCGTTGCATTGTCCGCCTCTTGGTCGAGATGCTTGCTCCCTACAAGGGCCGCGTACTCGACCCCTGTTGTGGCTCCGGCGGCATGTTTGTTCAGAGCGAGAAGTTTGTAGAAGCGCACGGCGGCCGCATCGGGGACATTAGTATCTTCGGACAGGAAAGCAACGCCACGACTTGGCGGCTGGCTAAGATGAATCTGGCGATCCGTGGAATCGAGGGGAACCTCGGCGCCGAGAACGCGGACAGCTTCCACCGCGATCTGCACAAGGACCTCAAGGCCAACTACATCCTCGCGAACCCACCGTTCAACGACAGCGACTGGGGAGGGGATCGTCTACGCGAGGACGTCCGATGGAAGTATGGTGTGCCACCGGCAGGCAACGCCAACTTTGCATGGGTGCAGCATTTCATCCACCATCTCGCACCGACCGGATTAGCGGGTTTCGTTCTCGCCAACGGCAGCATGTCCTCTAACCAATCCGGAGAGGGTGAGATCCGAAAGGCCATAGTCGAAGGGGACATCGTGGATTGCATGGTTGCTCTGCCCGGCCAGCTCTTTTACTCGACGCAGATCCCTGTGTGCTTGTGGTTCGTGGCCCGTGACAAGCGCAATCACCGGTTCCGTGACCGGCGCGGAGAGACACTCTTCGTCGATGCCCGCAAGCTGGGGAGCATGATCGACCGGGTCCACCGGGAACTGACCGAGGAGGACATCCGTAGGATTGCCGGGACATACCACCTTTGGCGCGGGGATGGAACGGAGGGGGTCTACGAGGACATCCCCGGCTTCTGCAAGAGCGCCAAGATTGATGAGGTTCGCTCCCATAGCCATGTGCTTGCGCCGGGTCGATACGTGGGGGCCGAGGAAGCCGAAGATGACGGCGAACCCTTCGAAGAGAAGATGACCCGCCTGGTTGCCACCTTGGAGGGCCAATTCGTGGAGTCGGCGAGATTGGAGAAGGAAATCCGGTCCAATTTGTCCCGCTTAGGTTTTCCGCTGAAGTCATGAGTACAAACCCCACACCCCGACCACTGAGCACCCATCCCGTCTCTCGACTAGCCGGTCTTCGTGATATCCACACTTGCGAGCACTGCCACTTGCACCCCCAGCCGGCATCGGGTATATTCTTATTACCACTTACTCCCCGCTGGACCAGCCGAAAGGCCTCTGGCGGGGTTTTGCTTTTTAGGGGGAAATTGCATGCCTACTGAACCCTCCCCCAAAAGGACGATTGCCTTCTTCGACGGTCAAAACCTCTTCTACTGTGCCAAGACCGCCTTTGGTCACATTTACCCGAGTTACGACCCGCTACTCTTGGCCCGGAGGCTGTGCTCGGACAAGAACTGGCATTTGGAGCGGGTTCACTTCTACACGGGTGTTCCCGACCCAGCCGATAACGCATTCTGGAATTACTTCTGGACCTCGAAGCTTGCTGTGATGGGGACACGCGGGATTCACACATTCTCAAGACCTCTCCGCTATCGGAACCAGGTCATTACGCTTCCGGATGGACAAGAGCTCTCTTTTCTAGTCGGGCAGGAGAAAGGAGTGGATATTCGGATCGCACTGGATGTAGTCCGTATGGCGAGAGCGAGAGAGTATGATGTGGCCCTCATCTTCAGCCAGGACCAAGACCTTTCTGAAGTGGCGGATGAGGTAAAGCGGATCTCTATCGAGCAGAACCGCTGGATCAAGGTCGCCTCAGCGTTCCCATCCAGTCCGACCTCAACCAACCCACGTGGGATTAATAGGACCGATTGGATTCCCATCGACCGGGCAACATACGACTCATGTCTCGACACGAACGATTACCGGCCAAGAGAAAGTCAATGATACCAGAACACCTCCTGGGTTCACTGCCTCTGGACTGGGTGGTTACCACTCTTGGAGATGCATGCGTAAGAGAGGGTGGGGCAATTCAAACAGGACCATTTGGCAGTCAGCTTCATGCTGCGGACTACGTATCTGATGGCATTCCTTCCATCATGCCTCAGAATATTGGCGACAATCGTGTTGTCGAGGCCGACATCTCCCGTATCAGTCCAGAAGACGCGGATCGTCTTAGGAGATATCGTGTCCGCGCTGGAGATATCGTGTATAGCCGACGCGGTGATGTGGTGTACTTCCCCCCTTTCTTCAGACACCATTCTTGTTTCCTGAATTATGCGCTGTCATCGTGTAAAGCGCAAATGCGGTAGGCGTCATTTTCAATGACGTGTGGATTCTGGTGTTGTTGTACTGCCAGAGAGTCTGGTAGAGAGCGTAGACCAGCTCACCGAGACTGCTGAACCGGTGATGATCTCCCAGATCAATCTTAAATTTGTCATAGAATGATTCCTGGTAGCCATTCTCCCAGGGAGCTCCGGGGTGTGAGCGTGAGATCGGCGTACCCACCCTCTGCAGGGCTTCAACGAACACCTGCGCGTTGTACTCGCTGCCATTGTCGCTGTGGAAGATGGCTGGTCTGGCATTGGTAGAGAGCGCGTTCATGAATGCAGAGAGCGTGAGCTGTACGGCGTGTGTTGTATACACGGATACACCGACAATCCTTCTGGTGAACACGTCCATCACCGTGGCAAGGTACACGGTCCCACTGTGGAAGGGTATGCGAGTGAAGTCGGAGACCCAGATGTGGCGCTCGTAGGCAGGGTACTCAATGAGCAGCAGGTTGGGATAGACGACCTTGATATTTCTCGTCTTTTTCCACTTCCTGCCCCTCCTGCGGTACGCCTTGATGCCAAAGCGCTTCATGACTCGCTCAACCGGCTTCTTGTTGCGCGTGAGTGCCAGAGCAATCCTCGGAGACCCATACGAGGGGTGCCCACGCAGCAGTGCTTCAATGCGGCATTTCAAAGCCCAGTCCTTCTCAGGCTGTGTGGGTTTGTAGTAGAGGGTGCTGCGGGAGACGCCGAGCGCTCTGGCCCGAAGCGCCCTCGGCACTGCACTCTCGGCCATCACCT